>Ga0206970_10036_pt1 | contig 41163 bp, 27 predicted proteins | sample Alteio_BWOrgHeat_88_FD_152964 | JGI IMG/M metagenome (GOLD analysis project Ga0206970, IMG submission 152964) | Enriched cells from forest soil in Barre Woods Harvard Forest LTER site, Petersham, Massachusetts, United States -... | ecosystem: Environmental > Terrestrial > Soil > Temperate forest >... | reverse complement strand
TACATTATGTTCGGTATTGGTACCGAAATTGGCAATATAAGCTCCGTTAACTTGTTTATATGCAGCAGGAGTTCCGTTTGAGTTACCCATTTCATATTTGGGAATTGCAAAATCATGCCATACACTCGCACCATTGAAGACAAAACCAAGATCATTTGACAAACCACGGCCCCAATTCGTAATAGAGATCCTTACCGTATCTCCATTATGGATAGCTGCATCCAAAGCATTTCCATCAGCCTCTGATATCATATATACAGGAATTGTAACATTTGGGCCACAAGTTCCACCTGCCATCCCAACAACACCATTAGGTTGATTGTTTATTATCAAAACAGCAATAGCACCCGCTGCCTGTGCTGCTTGTGCTTTACAGCCAAACTCACATGTTCCGCGATATATAAGCGCAACCTTGTTTAACATACTTGGATATGGAGAAGATCCGTTTTGTAGTGTTGTACAAGCCAGGGAATCCGGTGCGGCTTCTATAACCGGAACATTTGTAATTATTGGCAATGGCATAGTAAGCCCCCAACCATCTGCTGTTGTAGCATCGCTATGCAACTTTTCACCCGCAACATAAGACGGAGTAGTAACAGTGAAACGCACGCCCACATAGTCAGCATACCAGTTTGAAATTGTCTGTCCGTTCACAAAACCGTAGCTCAATGGCTGCACAGCGGGCTGCGCTACGCCTATATAGCTGCCTAAAAGCATGCTAAGGCCTAAACTGATTTTTAGTAATCCTTTTTTCATTTTTTCTAAATTTTTTTAAAGATAGCTTCCCAAAATAAGATAATATTTTTATTTACACCAAAAATAAGGCCAAAATAAAGGATAAAAAAATATTTTTTTTATGTCATACACCTAAACCGAAACTTCGGCTTAGTTCCAACATTTTGTCTATTGGCTTTTTTGCTGCTATTCTCAATTTTTCATTCATCGTTATTTCCGGTAGCTCATGCTTCATGCACAAATAGAGCTTCTCTAGTGTGTTTAACTTCATATGAGGGCAATTATTGCATGCACAGGCATTATCAGGTGGGGCAGAAATAAATGTTTTGTAAGGTGAACATATCTGCATCTTATGAATAATACCCGCTTCCGTGACCACAATAAATATAGAAAATTCACTAACTTCTGTATGTTTTAATAATTCTGTTGTAGAGCCAATAAAATCCGCTATTCGCAAAATCGCTTCTTCGCATTCGGGATGAGCGATAATTTTCGCTTCAGGGTTCCTTTCTTTTAACCTCAATATTTTTTCTAAAGAAAATATTTCATGCACCATACAAGCTCCGTTCCACAGGAGCATATTGCGGCCACTGGTTTTATTAATGTATGCCCCCAAGTTCTTATCTGGAGCAAAAATAATTTCCTGGTCTTTTGGCAAACTATCTACAATCGCTTTTGCGTTTGATGATGTACAAATTATGTCGCTTAGCGCTTTGATGCCTGCCGAACAATTTATATAAGAAATGACAAGGTGATGCGGGTATTTTTCTTTAAATAATTTAAATAGATCAGGAGGGCAACTATCACTTAAAGAGCAGCCTGCATTAAGATCCGGCAACAAAACTTTTTTCTCCGGATTTAGAATCTTAGCTGTCTCTGCCATGAAATGCACACCTGCAAAAACAATTATGTCTGCATTTGTTTTTTCTGCTTTCTGTGCAAGCCCTAAACTATCACCAACATAATCTGCAATATCCTGTATATCCGGCTCCTGGTAATAGTGTGCGAGTATAACAGCATTCTTTTCTTTCTTCAATTTTTCTATTTCATAAAAGATGTCTAAAGCAGGGTCGATCTCAATATTTAAATATCCGTTTTCTAACAAAAGCTCCTGATCTGTTCCGATATTCACACTCATAATAATATCTATATTTATTTTTCTTTAAAAAAGACTATTATAAATTAGGGCTGTGGAAATGGGGAATAAAAAACTTATTCCCTATTGCATCTGTACTAAAAAATAATAGAAGCAAAGTTACTGATAGTTTTTCCACACAAGAAAACCAACTAGAATGGGCAAACTAACATATAAAATGTGGATTGTGAATAAGTGTGTCTGTGTATAAAAAATAAGATCTTAATATCGTAACAGGCTGTGCATAAAAAATTAAAAGAAAAATAACATTGACTTAATAATGACTATCAACCCCTTTTTTAGAACAATTACAGATTTTATACAAGACTAATCAACAGATATTCACATCATTATTTAATTGTATTTAGTTTTTGCTGGTGGTTTTTATGTTTTGAGAATATATAAAGGCAGATAAAAGTAAATCAGTCTGCTTATTATAGGGAAGCCGGAAAACGTTAAACATAGATTAAGTTTATGTATTGAGTTTGCTACTGGTTTATTTTAAGTACCTTTGCGGCCTGAAACAGGGCCTTTCCTTTTTGTTCCCATAGAAGGAGAGGCTTAATTATTAATAGGGAAAGCATTAAAAATAAGTTCTTTCATTTCCTGAAAAGGAGTGAAACAAGTTTTTGAGGGGTTTATATGGATATTCGGAACATTGCCATTATCGCGCACGTTGATCACGGTAAGACAACACTTGTAGATAAAATATTGCATGCTACCCATGTTTTCAGGGATAACCAGGAAACGGGCGATCTGATAATGGACAGCAATGACCTCGAACGTGAGCGAGGTATTACTATTTTCAGTAAAAACGCTTCTGTTAATTATAAGGGTGTAAAAATAAATGTGATAGATACTCCGGGCCACGCCGATTTTGGTGGTGAGGTGGAAAGGGTATTAAAAATGGCAGACGGCGTATTGCTGCTTGTGGATGCTTTTGAAGGCCCTATGCCGCAAACCCGTTTCGTGCTTCAAAAAGCCTTACAATTAAATTTGCACCCTATAGTTGTAATTAATAAAGTAGATAAACCCAATTGCCGCCCGGATGAAGTTCACGACGCTGTGTTTGAATTGTTTTATCAATTGGATGCAACAGAAGAACAATTAAATTTCCCTACACTATACGGTTCGAGCAAGCAGGGTTGGTTCAATACTTCGCTCACACCTACTGAAAATATTGATCCGCTCTTAGATACTATATTAGAAAAAGTACCGGAGCCCAAAGCCAGCGAAGGCCCGCTGCAGATGCAGATAACATCTCTTGACTATTCTTCCTTTCTCGGAAGGATAGCAATTGGCAAAGTGATGCGTGGCACAGTGAAAGAAGGCCAGAATGTGATGCTTTGCAAAGTGGACGGTACTTTTGTGCGCAGCAAAGTGAAAGAATTGTACGTGTTTATCGGCATGGGTAAAAAGAAAGAAACCGAAGTAAAAGCCGGTGATATATGTGCTATCGTGGGCATTGAAGGTTTCCAGATCGGTGAAACTGTGGCTGATTTTGAAAACCCTGAAGCGCTCCAGATCATACCGATAGACGAACCAACAATGAATATGCAGTTTGGTATTAATAATTCTCCATTCTTTGGTAAAGAAGGAAAATTTGTAACAAGCCGCCATATTCGTGATCGCCTGATGAAAGAACTGGAAAAGAACCTGGCGATGAAAGTAAGGGATACTGATGACGCAGATAAATTTTTAGTTTACGGACGTGGCATATTACATCTGAGCATATTAGTGGAAACGATGAGAAGGGAAGGCTATGAGTTGACCATAGGACAACCCCAGGTAATCGTAAAAGAAATAAATGGCAAAAAATGTGAACCATATGAAGTACTGGTTGTGGATGTGCCGGCGGAGTTTAGCGGTAAGGTGATAGACCTTGTGACGCAGCGCAAAGGCGAAATGCATGTAATGGAGACAAAAGGGCAAATGCAACACCTGGAATTTGAGATCCCGTCAAGGGGCCTGATAGGTTTGCGTTCCCAAATGTTGACTAACACCGCCGGTGAAGCTGTTATGGCGCACCGTTTTGATGAATATAAACCATGGAAAGGTAATATACCCGGCAGGAATAATGGGGTTTTGTTAGCAAAAACCGGGGGTAATGCCACAGGTTATTCTATAGACAAATTACAAGATCGTGGAGCATTCTTTATTGACCCGGGACAAGAAGTGTACAGCGGCCAGATAATTGGGGAACATATTAAACCCGGAGACCTGGTGGTGAATATTGTAGAAGCAAAAAAACTAACGAATATGAGGGCGAGTGGCACAGACGACTCGGTTAGGATAACCCCGAAAATACAAATGACACTTGAGGAATGTATGGAATATATTCAGCAGGACGAATGTATAGAAGTTACCCCCCAAAGCATCCGTTTAAGGAAAATAATGCTGGACGAAGAAGACCGCAAAAAATTCCAAAAAATGATGAAATCTGAAGCATAGAAACCATTATATATCTGCATAATATGAGCTGGCCTTATAAAATATTATAATATTTTATAAGGCCTATTTTTTTATACAAAGGTTTTTTGAAAAAAAAAAAAGAGTTTATTAAGATATTCCCGCAATAAATTGTTAATATTGTTGCTATGGATTTCTTAGAATTGGCTAATTGTCGGTTTTAGGCAGCCATTTAACGCTATTTACCCAACTAAAAAACGATTTTTATTGTCTATAAAGTATATATAAATGAGCATTGACTTTATGAAACAACAATACGCACTATTACAAAGAGGGGTTGGTATGAGAAAGTTTATCGGGAAGTTTGGATTAGTAATAGCTGCGCTAATACCTGGCGTGAGAGCTATGTCGCAGGCGCCTATAGTGGTAGTAACGCCTCCGGGGGCTTGTACCACAGGAAATCTTACAGCAACGAGTTCTATACAACCCTTGAGCATAGCATGGACAGGCCCTTCTTCTGGAACTGTGAACGCAACCTGGGGAGCGAATGGAACAAAGATTGCAGGCAACAGTCTGGGTTCCGGGCTTAATCAATTAGACAACCCGAATGGATTATTTGTTGATGCCAGTGGAAACGTATTTGTTGCTGATTTTAACAATAATCGTGTAATAAAATTTAGTTTTCCTTATAACCCCGCCAATAATGGGACTGTTGTTGCAGGTACGGGAACTGCAGGCAGCACCAACACACAACTCAATGGCCCTACTGCCGTTTATGTGGACGGCTCAGGAAATATTTTTGTTTGCGACCAGGGTAATAACCGCGTAATGGAATGGTCCTCACCTTACACAAGTGGTACCTGTGTTGCGGGTGGTAATGGTTTTGCATCAGGCAACACTGCACTTGCGGCGCCATTTGGTTTATATCTTGATGGCAGCGGAAATTTATTTGTTGGCGATAAAAGCAATAACCGTGTTCAGAAATTTACTGCGGCACAAATAGCATCAGCAGTTGCCGGTCAAACTTCCGCTTCTGTTGCAGGTACAACCGTATTAGGCGGAAACGGTGCAGGCGCGGGAACAAATCAATTAAACTTCCCATCAGGTGTGTTTGTTGATGCTTCCGGAAATTTGTATGTAGCGGACTATAACAATAACCGTATCGAAAAAATAACTGCCGCACAAATAGCTTCGGCTACTGCTGGGCAAACATCATCTGTTGCCACCGCAACGACATCTGCAGGTGGTAACGGATCCGGTACTGCTGCAAACCAATTGAACCACCCTAATGGTGTTTACTTAGATTGTGCCAATAATATTTATGTTGCAGATTACAGCAATAACCGCGTACAACAATGGTTATCTGGCGCCGGCAGCGGAACAACTATAGCAGGTTCTGCCGCAGGTACTTCCGGTTCAACAGCTAGTTTGTTAAATCTTCCTTCTGATGTTGTAGTAGATGCAAGCGGCAACCTGTTTGTAACAGATTATAATAACAGCCGTGTTCAGGAATTTACACCGACAATTGTTAGCACATTTGCATATACATTACCCGGTACCTATACAGCAACTGCAACAACATTTACCTGTGCAACAGGAAGTGGCAGTGCCTTAACTACAACAAGCCCCGTAATTACTACACAACCTACGGCACAAATTGTTTGCGCAGGTGCATCTGCAACTTTTAACGTAGTTGCTACTGGAACAACTCTTACTTATCATTGGTTTGAAAATGGTAGTGCTACTCCCCTGGTTGACGGCGGGATATACAGCGGAACACAAACAGCCACATTGGTGATAAACCCGGCAACTGCGCCAATGAATGGAAACACTTACAGTGTGCAGGTAACCGGAGCTTGCCCCGGAACGGCAACCAGTTCAACTGTTACTTTAACAGTTAATTCCGCAGCCAGCATTATCGGCAGTCCGCCAACCACTCAAACAACTTGTGTGGGCAGCAATACAAGCATTTCTGTTTTTGCAACGGGCACAAGTTTAACATATCAATGGCAGGTTAATCCGCCATCAGGATTTGGTAATGTTCCCCTTAATATTAATTATAGTGGCCAAACATCAACAACACTTTCCATTTTAAACGCACCAGCAGGTTTTAATGGTAATGTATATAGGGTTATCGTAAATTCAACGGCATGCCCCGCCACAGTAACCAGTACCTCAACAACACTCACAGTTAATCCGCTTCCGGTAATCAACGCGCCACAACCGCAACCCGTAATAGTTTGTAGTGGCGGAAATGCAACTTATGTTGTTTCAGCATCAGGTACCGGCTTAAGTTATCAATGGCAATACAGCACAACAGGTTCCGGTGGTCCATGGATAAACCAAACAAATATTACTCCCTTTACCGGGGCAAATACACCAACCCTTAATCTGGTAGGGCTTACTACTGCATCTAACGGATATTATTTTCAGTGCGTAGTAACAAGCAGTGCAGGATGTGTTGCAACGACCATACCTGCTTTGCTAACGGTGAACCCGATACCAACCATAACTCCGGGCACCATTTCTCCGATATGCTCTGGTATTACCAGTGTATTATTAAATTATACAGGAGTTAGCGGAATCCCGACAACATATACTATCAATGGCTGGAGTGGCGGAACATTCGCAACTGTTACAGCGGCACCTTTCACCAATCCCAATCCTATTACGATAGCGGTACCTGCTGCAACAACAGCTAATACTTATACTGCTAATTTCTTTGTTACCAATGCCGGCGGATGTTCAAGCCCCGGGCAAAACATATCTATAACAGTAAACGCATTACCAACGATTACACTTGGAACAAACCCCAGCGAATGTTTTAACGCGTCAAACACGAGTGTAAATTTACCATATAGTGCCGTAACCGGACTTTCGCCATATACATATAGTATCACATGGAGCAGTGCATTAGCAACCGTTACTAACGCGACATTGGCATCGGCGCCCGGTAATATTAATATTCCTGTTCCGGGAGGTACACCTGCCGGTACTTATACCGGCAACCTGACCGTGATGGACGCAAATGGATGTACGTCGAACCCTGCATCTGCGATCAGTGTGACAATTAACCCATTACCTACAATTACTTTTTCAAACGGCAGCACAGTGAGTGTCTGCTCTGGCAATACTGTAGGAACATTACCTTATTCAGCTACGACAGCTACCCAATATAGTATTACATGGAATGGTGCCGCTCCCGGTCAGGGATTTACGCCGGTAGGAACAAGCCCCTTAGCGGCAGGCCCTTCACAGATCAGTTTCTCTATACCTGGTCTTGCGACACCCGCTACCTATACAGGTAACCTGATCTTAACGGACGCTAATAGTTGTTCGAACACCTTTACTATTACAGTTGTCATTAACCCCAACCCAACTATCACTGTTACCAACGCAAGCCAGCAAATATGTTTTGGCACTGCAAGTGTAAACTTTAATTATTCCACCACAACAAATAATCCGGTAACAGACAGTATTACATGGGGTCCTTCTGCAAGTGCAGCAGGATTTACATCAAGTGCTTCGGCTACAGCTTTGCCGGGTGCTCCGGGACCAGGTTCAATTCCTGTAATCGTACCGGGTACGGCAACTTTTTCTCCGCCGGTCTACACAGGTACACTGACAGTAATGACAGCAGCAGGTTGTTCTGTGAATACCGCCTTAAGCATTACCATAAATCCTATACCATCCATTACACCGGGTACTGTAGCTCCTGGCGTCAATAGTTTTATTTGTGTCGGATCAACACCGGCTGTAGTAAATTATAGCGGTGCCTTCGCCTCGCCTAATCAATATAGTGTCACAGCTTGGGCTCCAACCACACCGGGTACATTTGCTACATCAAGCAACCAAACATTGTTGCCAGGCTCCTTTAATATAGCTATACCACCCACTGCTACACCCCGCCTGGATACGGCTTATGTAACTGTAACAAATTCTGTAACGGGTTGTACAAGTCCAGCAATACCCGTAGTAGTTCAGGTTCAGGGAGTGCCTTTCATAAGCCTGCATGCTAACCCAACTTCTTGCCAGGGTGTGACCAACGATACTTTAGGATATACTATAACAAACATTAACCCCATAAACAATCCGATAAATTATAGCATTACTTATGCAGGTGCGCCCGGCAATGGTTTTGCTAATGTGGGCACTACGCCACTCACTGCCAGCCCGCTACCTATAACGGTGCCTGCAGCTGCGCCAGCAAATGTCTATAATGGCACAATAACCGTAATAAATGCGGCTGGATGTTCCACTCCTTATCCCTTTACCGTTACCGTAAACCCGACTCCGACTATTACGATGACATCTCCGCAATCAGTATGTTCCCTGGTGACAAACGTAGTGTATCCTTACACTACGACAGGCGATGGAACTTCTGCTACTGATTCAATAGTGTGGGATCCTCTTTTTGCAGTGCCACAGGGTTTTACTAATGCCACAGGTTCATTGCCCACTTTACCATCAGGCTCCTTAAATATTGCAGTACCTGCTAATCCTTCTCCTAATTCTTACAACGGAACAATGTATACTACAAGCCAGTTTGGTTGCACCAGCACTGGCTCTGCATTTACAGTAAATATTCTTCCTTTGCCTACAATATCATTAGGCTTGGTCAACCCGGTTTGTTTCAATGCATCGGCCCAGGTAGCGCCTATGTCCTATACAGCAACGGGAGTTCCGGCACCTAATAAATATAGTATAACATGGTCAAGTGGTCCTTTTGTTCCGGTTGTAAATGCAACACTTTCAGGAGGTATAATAAATTTAGCAGTACCCGCTGCAACACCACCCGCTACATATACAGGAACCTTGACAGTATCTAATACCAATTGTACAAGTCTCAGCACTACATTTACTATAACAGTTAATCCGCTGCCAACCATAACATTGGTAAATAATGCCCTTGCTGTATGTTATAATGCTTCGACTGCACAAAGCGTAAATTTGCAGTATAGCAATGTAACCGGTACTGGGCCATACACATATGGAATAACGTGGACAAGTGGCCCATTGGCTACCGTGCCACCGGGAACCTCATTAACTACTCCGGCGCCGGGCCCTATTGTTATTAATGTACCCGCAGGCGCAGGTTCTGCCACTGTTGCTACAGTTTGTAATGGTTTGCTGACAGTGAAAGATGCAAATGGCTGCTCCACATCGCCAACAGTGGCGTTTAGCATTACGATCAATCCTTTGCCAACTATTACTTTGGGTGCTAACCCAATAGTATGTTCAGGCGCAACAAGTGCTAATCTGCCCTACACTGCCACAACGAATACCCCCAACCAATATAGCATTACATGGTCTCCGGCTGCATCTTTTGCAGGATTTACGAACGTAGTAAATGCATCGCCATTATCATCTCCTATATCTTTGGTGGTGCCTGCTGCAGCGCCTGCTGCGGTGTATAGTGGAAATATTCTGACCGTAACAAATAGTACAACGGGTTGCACAAGCAATAATAATACTTTCAGTATTACCCTGGACCAAAAACCGGCTAAGCCTGTTGTTTCCCCATCTCCGGATACGGTTTGTGCAGGAAGTAACTTAATTGTAGTAGCGTTGACGTCTACTCCGGGAACACCAAGTATCTTATATAATTGGGTAGGTCCAAACAGTATTTATTTCACCTCGCCACAACCTTCTACCAAGCTTACAGGGGTCAATGACACCTTACCTTTAACCAATCCCCTGGCAATTGTGCAGGAAAGTGGCATATATAAAGTTACGGCAAGCATAAGTTACGGTGCTCTTGCTTGCGTGTCTGACACAGCATTTGACACAGTCTATGTGATTCCTGCACCTCCGGTACCGGTACCAACCAGCAACTCACCTATTTGTGTTGGAGGTACCATATTGCTTCATGCGGGAGTTACTTTAGGCCCCGGTCTTACACTTTCATGGGCAGGCCCCGGTCCTTTCGGCCCAACAAATCAAACTACCACAGATACCTTTATAGCAAATGCCCAGACAAATAATACGGGAGATTTCATTGTCTACACGTCTGTTACCCAAGGCAGCTATACTTGTAATTCTATTGCGCCGACAACAACTGTTGTTGTAGAACCTTTGCCAAATAATCCCACAAGTAGTATTGACTTGCAAAATCACAGTATTACGGTGTGCCAAAATGCACCGATCTTCGTTCAGGGCTTTCTTAACGGCGCTGGTAACCTGCAATGGTCTGCTCTTCAGGGCGGAAATTGCTATGGTGTGAATCAACCTTTTCAAAACCTTAGTGTTCCGAACGCGCAGTTTTGTGATTCAGGACTATATGTCTTGAATGCATACATCCCTTATTTTGTTCAGGGTGTAAACCTTAAATGTTTTTCTGCCACCCCCGATACTGTAGACGTACACATAAATGCCTTGCCGGTCGCACCAAGTTTAGCTACCGTCAACAGCCCGATATGCCTTGGTGATATTTTGCATTTCCATACGGCTAATGTACCGGCGCTCGGTGTAGCTTATAGTTATCTTTGGTCAGATAGTACTGGCTTCGCGTTTTTGAGCGGTCCTCAGCCGGGAGCTGATGTGTTTGTTCCTAATGCAGTATATGCCGATTCCGGTTGGTATAATGTGCATACCACTTATACCAATAACGGGGTTGTTTGCCAATCGGTTGGCGATCTCTCAGTGCATGTAACCACTAAACCACTCCCTGTAACACCGAACGCACAGCAGGTTACACCTCTTTGTGTTGGAGATACGCTGCGGGTAATTGTAGTGGATACACAACATAATGTAACTTTCATATGGATACCGATTAATCCGGATTCTTGTTACCAATGTGAACCTCCTGGCTCACCACAAGGCGTAAATCATTTGGATACGGTTACAACATTAACACTTACAGTAAACCATTCTCTTTTAATAGACTCCGGCTTATATAATATATATGCGGTACTGAATGGTTGCAAGTCCGCTTTACCGGGGTCTACCCAGGTAACAGTAAAACCAAGGCCCAACACGCCGGGCGATAGTAGTAACAGCCCGATATGCCAGGGAGCTGTGTTGCACCTTTATTCTTATGACACAGTTTCTAATCCTCCCGGCCCACCAACATTGCAAGGTGGCCTGAACTATACTTGGACCGGACCTAACGGTTATAACTCCACATCGCAAAATCCCAATATTGCAGTAACGCCACTTGCGGATGCGGGTGCCTACTGTGTTTATGCAAGTTTTAATGGCTGCTCATCAGTGCTGCCGGCTTGTACCCAGGTAAGCGTAAACCCGATACCGGCAAATCCATTGGCGAGCAATAATGCCCCGATATGCTCGGGTGCTCCTAATGTGCTGACACTATGTGCCGATTCAACCACTCCGGGTATTTCTTATTTATGGTCCGGGCCTATATCACTAACCACTTACAATCCAACAACACGTTGTATTAATATCCCTTCGCCTACTGCGGCCATGACAGGTATTTATTCTGTTTATGCTGTTTTAAAATACCCCTATGTAAAGAATGGCAACAATGATACATTAAGTTGCAATTCACTGGTACCGGGAATTACAACAGTAACAGTGAACACCACACCGGGACCACCGGCTGTGAGCAATGTTACCTATTGCCAGTTTCAACCTACAGTAGCCTTAACAGCGGTCGGATCTAATTTGCTTTGGTACACAACAGCCGTAGGTGGCGTAGGAACAGCAATAGCCCCAACCCCTTATGATTCTTTACCGGGCACTACTATCTGGTATGTAAGCCAATCATCTGTAAATGGCTGTACCAGTTCAAGGTCATCATTGTCTGTAACAGTATTACAACAGTCACAACCTCCTTATATACCTAATCCTACCATTACCTACTGTCAGGGCGACGTTGCCACCATGATAAATGTGGTAGGTGTGGCATTGCAATGGTACACAACCCCAACCGGAGGGTTCGGAACCTTTATTACACCTACACCTTCTACCGCTACGCCGGGAACGACAGTATGGTATGTAACACAGACAACCAATGGTTGCGAAAGTCAGAGGTTGCCTGTAACAATTGTTGTAAAACAAAGGCCGCAACCACCTGTTGTAAATGACGTGACATATTGCCAGAATGCCATTGCAGTTCCGCTTACAGCAATAGGACAGAATCTGCTTTGGTACACAACGGCTGCCGGCGGTTTTGGGGCAAGTGCCGGGCCAACACCTGTTACAACAACTCCGGACACCATAACGTATTATGTTACCGAATCGTTTAACGGTTGCGAAAGCTATAGGGCGCCACAACATGTGTTTGTATTATATACACCTAACGCAGTTATTGTACCCAACCAGCCTTACGTTTGCGAAGACAGCGTGATGAGTTTTAAATATTTCGGCAGTGCATTGCCAGACGCATCTTATGACTGGGGTCTGCCCGCAGGTTCTTTCTGGGATAGTGGTCGTGGACCCGGGCCTATATGGGTAAAGTTTGATTCACCCGGAAATCAGGTTATCACACTTATCGTAAGCAATGGCATGTGCAAAAGTCCTCTCGCTACTTATACTGTGAATGTAAGGCCGATGCCTGTACAAACCATAGGTTCGTTGCATGAAGTATGCCAGGATGATACTATGATCGTGGGATTAGGTTCTGCAACACCTGGCGTATCGCTATACACTTGGGATTTTGATAGTACCGGAGCTTATCTTGGTAACGGCATTTATGATACAGGTGCTGAAATATTAAGCAGCGCTGGTCCGGCTGGTCCTTTCAGTATTGTTTGGACAGTTGCCGGTCTGCATGTTATTAAAGTGAAGGCATTATTGGATAATTGCCCCTCAGGATGGGTCGTGGATACAGTTAATGTACATCCTTTACCGGATGCCCGAATATCCACAGTGGGAATAGGCATACCTTGTACCAACGATAGCCTGCAGTTCTCAGCATTGATACCTACTGAGGAGAATTTATATACGTGGAGCCCTGCAATATTCTTTATCAACGGTAATAATTCTGCTGTGGTAGAAGGTAATGTGCATTACAGCTCCAGCATTTTCCTGAGCGTTACAACACCTTATGGTTGTAAAGCAACAGACAGTCTATATGTTCAAACAGACTCTTGCTGTAAAGTAGCCTTCCCGAATGCGTTTACGCCAAATGGAGATGGATTGAACGATGTGTTCAGGCCGTTCTTAAAAGAAAAAGGACACCATATACTGAAAGTATTCAGGATTGCTAATCGTTGGGGACAAACAGTATTTGAAACAACCGACGAAAAACACGGATGGGACGGCAGGCTTAACGGTGTTGATCAGGACATGGATACCTATTTCTGGTTCATAGATTATGTGTGTGCATTTAATAATGTACGCTACCAGGAACGAGGAGAATGCTACTTGGTTAGATAGAACGAACAATAATAAATTTGCATATTATGCCCCCGAATCTGTTTCGGGGGCATTTTTTTTTGCAGATTTACGGGGTTTCTTAACATTAAATTAATGTTGGCTTAACATAGCAATAATACCCAAAGCCTTTTTTTGCACTCAAATCAAACATTCTCCCGATGAAAAAATTCTTTACCAATTTCAGGCTTTTGGCTGTGGCTATATTGCTGTCGGCCTCTTTATCTGTTCATGCACAATCTTCTTCCGACACTGTTTTTAAACCCCACGGAACGCTTTGGGGATATGCATTCGGCGACTTTGCATATAAAGGAAATGCAGACACTGCAGGTTTTGCTAAAAATGCTAAATACCGTGGTGGCTCTAACCAATATACAAACGTAAACTGGGCAAATAATGGTCAAAACATGAACCTTTTCCAGCTTCGCCGTGCTTATCTTGGTTATAATTATGACATCAGTCCAAAATTTTCTGCTGAATTTTTGTTAGCCGCAGAAGATGATTTCAATTCTGCAGCACCTACAACTTATACTGCAACTTCCACCTCAACAACAACGATCACTGGTGCACCCGGTGCAGCAGCAACAACAAAAACAACTACAACTGTATCCGTTTCAAACCCAGCTTCAAACCAAAATGGCGACCTCCTGGCCGATGGTAAATTAGCACCTTATTTGAAACTGGCTAATGTGCGTTGGAAACAAATTTATCCAGGTGCAGACCTTGTGATAGGTGAAGTTGCAACGCCTTCTTTCCCTCTTTTATCTGAGGTTGTTTGGAACTATCGTTCTATCGAAAGAACTGTATCTGATATACGTCGTACGCCTTCTTTTGATCTTGGTGTAACTCTTCAGGGTCGTTTCATTCCTAAGAATGATAATTATGGCTATAATGTTATGGTTGGTAATGGGCAGAGCGCTAAAATTGAAGCCAATGCTTTTAAATGGTTTTATGGCGATGTGTATGCTAAGTTCTTCAACAAACATTTGATCGTTGATCTTTACCAGGATTATTACAGGCTTAACTGGACACCGACCTATCATCACGATCGCAATATGACCAAGATATTTATTGCATGGACTGAACCTAAATTCACTGTAGGTGTGGAAGCGTTTACAAATACTTTGATGGGTGATGTTGCAGCAACTGGCGCAGCAGATGGCAAGACTTATTATTTCAACACAGTTGCTACTGCAGTATCATTGTATGCTCGTGGAAAGATCTATAAAGACAAATTAGGCTTCTTTGCACGTTATGATACATACGATCCAACCAAAAATCTTAGTGCGTTCGATAATCCGGCTCAGTTTAGTAAATATTCTGCTTCTACCTCTCAGTACGATCCAACAAACAAAGAAAATTTCATGACTTTAGGTTTGGATTATACCCCGATCAAAAATGTACACATTATGCCAAACATTTGGTATGATTCTTACAGCAGTTCGAACGGTTTTAGCCCATTGCCTAATGGAAACGATATGGTTTACCGCCTGACCTTCTATTTTATCTTTGGTAAATAAGAGAACAAAAAGATCATCATTAAAAACGACATATATTTATGAAAACAATAAAAGGTTTGACGCTTGCAGGACTTGCTTTGCTGCTGATGACAAGCATGTCATTATATAGTTGCGGTGGGGCAGGTTCCTCAGATAAAAAGACAAGCGACAGCACATCCGGCGATGATAACATGTTGTTGGGAGCAGGTAGTACATTTGACTACCCTTTGTTTTCCAAGATGTTTTCTGAAGTTAACAAGATCAATGGCTTAAAAGTTAACTACCAGTCCATTGGTTCAGGCGGTGGTATACTTCAACTTACAAATAAAACGGTTGATTTCGGCGCTTCGGATGCACCTTTGAACGGTAAGCAGGATTCTGGTATGACAGCACCGGCCATCCACATACCTGTTACTGCTGGTGCCGTAGTTATAAGCTATAACCTGCCTGAGATGAAGGATACATTGAAGCTTTCACCTGCTCTGGTATCTGATATCTTCATGGGCAAAATAAAAAAATGGAATGACGCTAAAATAGCTGCTGCAAATAAAGGTGTTAAATTACCTGCAACGGATATTGTTATAGCACATCGTTCCGATGGAAGCGGCACTACAAATATCTTCACTACTTATCTTGCAAAAGTAAGCCCTGATTGGGAAAAGACAGTGGGCAAAGGCTCATCTGTAAACTGGCCTACAGGACTTGGTGGAAAGGGTAACGAAGGTGTTGCAGGGCTTATCAAACAAACACCTGGCGCTATTGGATATATTGAGCTGGCTTATGCTATTCAAAATAGCATGGCCTTTGCAGTCGTTCAAAATAAAGCAGGCAATTGGATCACACCAAGCATCGCATCTGTTACTTCTGCTGCTAACATACAGATACCTGCAGATACAAAAGTATCGCTCACTAATACAGATGCTGTTGATGGTTATCCTATTTCCGGTTTCTCTTGGGTTTTACTCTATAAAGAGCAGAAGTATGGCGATCGCACTGTAGATAGGGCTACAAAATTGGTAAAATTATTGCAATGGATGGTACACGACGGACAACAGTATAGCAGTGCATTAAATTATGCGCCGCTTGCTCCGGGAGCCGTTAGCGCTGCCGATGCAAATCTTAAATCCATCACCTATGATGGTAAACCAATATTGCAGTAACCTGTAATGAAAAATTAAATGGACACATCTGTTGATAAAACGGTAATTACCCGCAGACACAATCCACTGCGGGTAATTACTTCTATAAAAGCTCCTGCTTTTGTGAAAACTAACATAAGATTAAAAAGGTCGTACAGGCAGATACGCACTGAAAATATATTCAGGCGCACTCTGGTACTGATGGGCCTTATAATGGTGGTTTTGGTTTTGGGCATTTTATTAACCCTCGTGGTGCAGTCTATTCCCTCTATAAAAGCCCTGGGGCTTTCTTACCTCTGGGGAAAAATATGGGACCCCGTTCAGGATATCTACGGAGCATATCCTTTTTTGCTCGGTACGCTTCTTACTTCTTTCCTGGCATTACTAATTTCAATACCTTTTTCTTTTTCTGTGGCTATATTCCTGGGAGAATATTATCCCAAAGGATGGTTGCCGAATTTTTTAAAGAATACAGTAGAATTGATAGCCGCTGTTCCATCAGTTATATATGGCTTTTGGGGCTTGGCGGTCCTTGTCCCGATAGTGAGGAGTTTTGAATCTTCTATAGGAATACAACCCTTGGGAGTAGGCATATTTTCTTCTTCTTTGATCTTATCTATCATGATCATACCTTACGCGGCTTCTCTCGGAAGGTCAATGATACAAATGGTGCCCTCACCATTAAAAGAAGGGGCATATTCTTTGGGTGCCACCAAATGGGAAGTAATACGTTCAGTAATCCTGCCTTATACAAAATCAGGATTATTTGCCGGCGTGCTTTTGTCATTGGGCCGTGCACTCGGCGAAACAATGGCCGTAACAATGGTAATAGGCAATACAAGCCTCATACCTAAAAATATTTTCGCTCCCGGCAATACTATGGCGAGTGTAATAGCAAACGAATTTACTGAAGCTGATAAACCGGTTTACCTGTCCGCTCTTATAGAATTGGGTCTCGTATTGTTTCTGGTAACAGTGGTGATAAATATGATAGGCAAAAAAGTGATCAGTCGTTTTTCAAATTAGAAATATGAACGCACGCGTAAAATATAGGATCGGGAAAAGCACTGGCTTTAAAGCGTTGACTATAACGCTTGCTTTTGCCTGTGTATTGCCATTGCTTGCCATACTTGCGTTTATTGTTAAGGCGGGCATCACAAAAATAAACTGGAACTTCTTTACCAATATCCCCAAACCTGTCGGCGAAATAGGGGGGGGTATAGCAAATGCTTTACTCGGCAGTTTGATAATAGTAAGCATAGCCTCATTAATCGCAATTCCTGTCGGAGTTCTAGGTGGAATATACCTTAGCGAAAACAGAAAGAGCAAGCTGGCTTATTGGGCTGGTTTGTCCTTGGATGTATTGCAAGGCATACCTTCTATCGTAATAGGGATAGTCGCTTATTTCTGGATGGTAAAACCATTCGGCGGCTTTTCTGCTATTTCAGGAAGCGTGGCGCTTGCCATTATGATGTTGCCCGTAATTGTACGATCAACTGAAGAAACATTGAAGCTGCTGCCCGATACATTAAGAGAAGCGGCATTCGCCTTAGGTATGCCATTTCACCGGGTTATCATGAAAGTAATAGTGCCTTGTGGCATTAGCGGAATTATTTCAGGTGTTATACTTGCGGTCGCAAGGGTTGCCGGAGAGACAGCGCCGCTTTTATTTACAGCATTTGGCAACCCATATTTATCTACCAGTCTTGTTAAGCCAATGCAAAGCTTGCCTTTACTTATTTTTAATTATGCAACCAGTCCTTATAATGATTGGCACGACCTTGCATGGGGGGCTTCACTGATATTACTTGCGTGGGTATTATTATTAAATATTGTTACAAAGATCACCACAAGAAAATGGAAAGTACAGTTGTAAGCAGCACGAAATTTAATGCATGGTTTGGAACCAACCATGTAGTAAAGGACGTAAACATAGACATCACTAAAAACCATGTAATAGCGGTAATGGGCCCCTCGGGCTGTGGCAAAACCACTTATTTGCGATGCATCAATCGTATGCATGAACTTATACCCGGAGCTACCTGCGAGGGTAAAATGATGCTGAATAACGAAGATGTCTATGAGATGCACCCCATATTTGTCAGGTTGAAAATTGGCATGGTTTTTCAGCGCCCTAATCCTTTCCCAAATCTCAGCATATACGACAATGTAATAGCAGGATATAAGCTGAACGGGATTAAAATGGATAAAGCCGAGAAAGACAAGATAGTAGAACAATCATTGAGCAGGGCAGCCTTATGGAAAGAAGTAAAAGATTCTTTGCATAAAAAAGGAACATTTCTTTCGGGTGGCCAGCAGCAACGTTTGTGTATTGCCCGTGCCATTGCCATGGAGCCGGAAGTACTGCTGCTTGATGAACCAACATCGGCACTCGACCCTATTTCAACATCAAGCGTGGAAGAATTGTTGCACGAACTGAAAAAGAACTATACCATTATTATTGTAACACATAATATGCAGCAGGCTGCCAGGGTGAGCGATAAAACAGCTTTCTTTTACATGGGTGAACTGGTGGAGTTTGATAACACAAAACAAATGTTTACAAACCCCCGCGATATACGTACACAAAATTATATTACAGGCCGTTTTAGTTAAGTAAAAAAAAAAAATAAAATGACCCAGTTAGAAGGTGAATTACAGGAGCTTAAGAAAGAAGTGATCAATATGTGGAACCTTGTGCTTTCCCAGTTGGAGAAATCGAGGTCCGCTATGCTTCAATTTGATACAAACCTCGCAAGAGAAATTGTGCTGAGAGAAAAAAGAGTGAATGCCCTGGAACTTAAGATAGACCTCGATTGCGAAAATATATTTGCCTTGTTTTGCCCGGTTGCAATAGACCTTCGTTTTTTGCTTGCCGTGCTTAAAATAAATAATAACCTGGAGCGCATAGGAGATATAGCGGAAGGCATAGCAAAGTACATAATCACCTCAAACGGGGAATACGACCCTTCCCTTTTTGAAGCTACCGAGCTGATGCTTATGTATGATGACGCTATAAACATCCTGACAGATACACGCCTGGCATTTGAAAAAGAAGATACCATTATGGCAAGGGGTATTTTTAAGAGAGATGAAGTGCTTGATAAGATCAATATGAAAGCCAACGACCGCATAGTTGAATATATTAAGGCGGATAGTGGTGTGCTTACAGACGCTTTGAATGTGCTCTCTATTATTCGCAAACTGGAAAGGGTTGGTGACCAATCTAAAAACATAGCCGAAGAGATCATTTTTTATGTTGAAGCCAAAGTGTTGAAACACCAGGGAAGGCAATAGAAGAATATTTACCTTATCCCTTATCAAATCCGGAAGCACAGGCATGCATAGTGTGTGATTAGCGTGTCCTGTGCTTTTACTTTTTATATACTTCCTAAGCGCTCCACTACACATCTTTCAACTGCAAAAATTGGAGTGCTTAAGATATTTCTTATTGCTTGCTGGTTAACTCAAGTATTTTATTGTAAAGGTCGGTAGCTTCAAACGGTTTCGATATATAACCATTCATGCCTATCTCAAAACATTTGTCCGATTCTCCGCTTATGGCATCCGCTGTCATGGCCACTATGGGTATGTCTTTTTTCATCACCAGCCTGATGTGTTTGGTAGCCGAGTATCCGTCCATTTCAGGCATTTGCAGGTCCATTAAGATGATATCGAAATCTTCTTTCAGCAATTTGTCCACGGCCAGTTGCCCATTACTTACAACTTCAACAACTGCATTTTGTTTCATCAGGGTTTTTTGAACCACTTTCTGGTTTATGAGATTATCTTCTGCAACCAGCACTTTTACGTTTTTCAGCATATTATCCTGTCCCCCTTTAGTTTTTACCTCTTGGTTTATATCAGAGGCTGTTTCAATAACAATATAGGGAATTTGCACCGTGAAGACAGAGCCTTTGCCCAACTCGCTTTTCACCGACACAGTTCCGTTTTGTAATTCTACTAATTGTTTAACGATAGCTAAACCCAAACCAGTGCCGCCGTATATGCGCGAAATGTTGGTATCGGTTTGGGTATAGCTTTCAAAAATATTTCCCAGTTTATTGTGTGGTATGCCAATACCGGTATCTATCACATCAATGTTCAGCATGGTTTCGGTTCCATTGCGCAAAGCCGGATATACTTTTACTTCTACCGACCCGGAGTCAGTAAATTTAACAGCATTGCCCACCAGGTTAATGATTACCTGTTGCAGGCGCAATGGGTCACCAACAAGGTTTTCAGGCACCGAAGTATCTACAAAACATTTCAGCGGGAGTTTCTTTTCATTGGCCCTGAAAAGCAAAGGATACATCGCTTTTTTGATCACTTGCTTTGGTTTGAACTCTACAGATTCAAGATGAAATTTACCCGATTTGATCTTAGAGAAATCCAGCAGGTCGTTTATTATGGCCAAAAGATTTTTCGCAGATTCCTGGATGGCCTCCATGAATTCTTTTTGTTCTTCATTGAGCGAAGTACTCATTAAAAGATTGCTCATCCCAAGAATGCCATTCATCGGTGTGCGTATCTCGTGGCTCATATTTGCCATAAATATTTCCTGGGCCTCTTTCGCTTGTTCTGCTTCTTTTTTCGCTTCCAGCATCAGGCGTTCCGATTTTTTCAGGCTGGTTACATCGGTCGAAAAATTGCAGATATATTCTATCTCCCCTTCTTTATTGAAGATCGGGAATTTCATCAGGTAGTAATTGGTCGTCTTCCCGTTGCGGTGAATAAATTCATCCTCAAATGCTACCATTTGTTTTTCTTCTATCACACGCCTGTCATGCTCTTCATACAACTTGTTCTTTTCCTCCCTGTTATTCATCTTGGGAGAGATAGGGGAATCCTGCCCGCTTGCTAGGCCGGCAAGGTTTTTCATCCTGCTATTTGTCAGAACGATTTCTCCCTTCAGGTTTTTAAGGTATATGATAACGGGGCAGTAGTCTATAATGGTTTGCAATAATTGCTGTTGTATTTTCCGGGCCTGTTCAGTCCGCTCCAGTTCCAACTGCATCTTCTTTTCATTGTCAATATCCCAAATCATGAATTGCAATTGCCTGATCTCGCCACTATCATCCTTTACAGGATACATCCGGCACGATATCCATTTACTTGTTCCTTCTTTTGCAAGGATCTGCAATTGCATTGTTTCATTATACTCTTCACCACGCAGTATGCCCGAAATTATTTTTGATATATCTGCACGGAATTCGGCAGGTATGTATTTTATCATTTCTGCTCCTATCAGTTCTTCGGGCTGATAACCATATAGCCTTTCGGCGTTTTTACTTATGAATTTTACTATGCCGTTTGTATTTAATACGATACTGCATACACCCGACCCCTCAACAATATGACGGTAGGTTTGCTCCAGCATAGTATTTTCATAACGCTCTTTTATGTCCTTCCTTACTTTTTTAACTACATTTAATATGCTAATAAACAGTATGGAACCTATTAGAATGGAAATGATGCCGGGGCCGAACAGGAAATAAGCGTTGTCAATTAAACCAGGATGATAGTATAACGCTATTCCACGCACGATAGGCATGCATGCGAATATTATAAGAAACAATAAAATAGCAATAACTTGTTTTCTAATGCTCATATTTCCTCTCCTAAAAATATATAATCTTTATTGCTTAACAAATATAGCAATTATAAATCTTCTGTGTTAATTAAGTTTCAATAACATCCGTTAAGGCATTGCGTGGTTCGTCTGCGTTTTGTAACATAAAAATGCCACCCTGCTTCAGCAGGATGGCAAACCACCTATCTATTTTAAAAAACCATAATTTTTATTCGGCGGCAAGGAACTGCGCATCAATATCGCGTGGGCTGTTATACCCTGGCGCGCCCAGGTCATTAACGCATTTTCTTTTCGATTTACTTACCACCTTTAAGCCATTTGACACAAGATTGCTTGCGCCAACCATAGCAATTATACAACAGGCTATACCTGCAAATATTATACTTTTCATATCCTCTCTATTGTTTTGTTAATGCAATGAGCATTAACAAAACAAAACTATCGCAATGCTTAGTTTTATAAAAAGGATCAAACCGGTTTAACTACCGATTAACAGCCTATGGATTACAATGCGATGTTGGCAACTATAAAAAAATACCTGCAAAGGCGTTATAGTTATGAGATCATCAATAAGCTGCGCAATGGCAAACCATTCACAGCAGAAAGAAAAGACTTGCACGGCATATTGCTGATAGATGAAGAGATAATGGAAATATTGATAGAAAAGATGCACGAAGACGGTTATATCAAGAAAGACGACGGGGGTACGATCACTTTTTCGATGGACTGGCTGATGAAATAGATCAGGGTTTGTTTAAAGTTTCTCCAAATTCTATAAGCAGTTTCGCAAGTTTATCAATATTATTGAACGACAAGGATGCGGCATCATCAAAAACATCATGGTAATAGCCTTTGCCACCGTTAGAGTAGATAAAGAAAGAAGGCACTCCTGCTTCGCTGAAATGATAATGATCGCTGTTGGCTGCTTTGCCCCTGCTTTTTATTGCCGGTAAACAATTATTATCAGTGTTTATTTTTTTCAGCATGTCAAATTGCTTAGGATATTCTGTAGCGTTCACCACCGTTACACCATCGCTGGCATCGCCCATAATATCTAAGTTTGTAAGGAAACGGATATGGTCAAGCGGGATGGGGGGATGTTGTACGAAATATGCAGAGCCTAATAATCCGGCTTCCTCACCACTGAAAGAAACAAACAGGATGGAATAATGTTGCGGATGTGTGCTGAAATAATGGGCTAAATATAATAGCATAGCTGTTCCGCTGGCATTGTCGCTGGCACCGGGAAACATAGCGTCCTTGCCCATCATGCCTAAATGGTCGTAGTGTGCAGAGAAAATAATAAAGCTGTCTTTCACTTGGCCCGGCAGCACACCAATTATGTTTTCATTTTTGTTCGCGCTGATCTTATTGATAGGAATATATTTTGCCTGCACGTCTATGCTTGCTATGTTCATGCTTGCTGGCAGAACAGTGTCCTCCACATAATACACTGTGGCGGGGTATTGTTTTGTAGAGACAGTCCAGGTAAGTTTTCCGTGTTGCGGAATAATAAAGCAGCCTTTGGGTAGGTCCTCAGCAAAACGCCAGATCCTTATTGATAATTTTTTACAGAGTGAATCGGCGTTTTGTAATATGTAAACATGTCTTTTGGTTTTCCATGAGCTTAGTGTCTTTATCCATTCTGCAGAGTCTTTAATGCTGTTAAGATCGAGCCTTACTACTTTTATTTTTTTTCGCCTGAAGGAAGCGCTGCCTGCATCTATGAGGAAGTCGACACCCGGTAGTAGTTTTTTATTACCAAGCTTAAGCGCCACATCGCCCGGAAAAGTGTTTACCGGGAAATAGTAGCTTTGGCGAAAAAGGCCCAATGCCCCAAGGGGCTTTAATCCAAATTCAAGGAATCTCTTTTCTAAATAGTCAGCGGCTTTTTCTTTTCCATTATCTACATACCCACGCCCCGCCATATCTTTTGCGCAGAGAATTTGCACTTCTTTTCTCAGCCAGTCTTTTTCATCCTGCGCCCTGGATGGGAAAGAATGGCCAAATACAAGAAAGAACAAAAAGGGTCTAAATAGCTTCAGCATATTTTTTCAGCATTCAGATTTTTAATATTACAAGCTAAATTATTACTTAAAACGGAGCATTATTTTTTTGATTTTTTTCCAGACATTGACTCCCCCATTAACAAAAAATATTTGCAAAACCCTCCCCAAAATCGTACCTTTGACAGGAAATTTAGCATGTAAACCTGCAAACCCTAACACACCCAAAAAATATTCTTTTCTGCAAGAGTTCAGGCCAATTTTCATATTAGGACATTAACAAAAGCGGCAATTTTTTCGAAACAGGCAAAAGCGGCAATTTTCACTATACGCGAACACTAAACGATTCAAAATCAATTAATTAAACAATAACTAAAACTATATCAGCGGCAACTGCACGGCAACGAAGCGGCAAAAAGCGGCAAAAATTTCGAAGACATTTTTCTGCTCTTACTTCTAAAATAATATAGATTCTACCAACATAAACCTTGCGTCCCTGCGTTTTAACTGCCTGCCTCGCAAGATGCGGGGGTTAAATAAAAACCTACCTTTGCAGCCTTTAAAATAAACGTGGGACTATTACAGAACTTTCTGGGCAACAGGGGAAACTCTAAAGGCGAGATGTCATTTACAGATCATATCGAGGATCTGCGCTGGCACCTTATCCGGTCTATCCTGGTAATCCTGCTGGCAGCCATACTGGTTTTTACCAAGATAGAATGGATATTCGACCGCGTTATCCTGGGCCCGGCAAAAGACGACTTTATAGCATATAAGTGGTTCTGTAAACTGGGTAAGTTGCTGCATGTGGATTCTTTCTGCCTGAGTGCCATAAAACTCAAGTTCCAGAATACCACAGTGGCAGGGCAGTTCACGATGAGTATCTCAGCATCGCTCTATATTGGTTTTATACTGTCTTTTCCTTATATATTATGGGAGTTTTGGAAATTCCTGCGGCCAGCTTTGAAGCCTGCTGAGATAAAACATGCACGTGGCATTGTGTTGTGGTGTTCGCTCCTGTTTTTCGCGGGGGTGGTATTTGCCTATTTTATACTGGCGCCCTATACCATCAATTTCTTTGGTTCCTACCAGTTAAGCCCTGAATTTCAGAACATTATAACGATTGACAACTATTATGATACTATAAGCGATATGGTGATGGGCCTGGGCATTGTTTTCGAACTGCCGGTTATCATATATTTCCTGTCGCGCATAGGCATAGTTACCCCTAAGCTAATGCGCGAAAAACGGAGGTATGCAATCCTGATACTTATAATAGCTTCAGAGGTTATCACCCCGCCAGATTGGTTCTCATGGATATTGGTCTTTATACCCTTGTATATTTTATACGAGCTTTCGGTGAATATCAGTGAGCGTGCGGCCAGGGAAAGAAAAAAGAAAGATGCTTTAAATAGCTAAAAACTGGAGTAAATTTCCCGTACCCGATAAGTGGTACTGACCGCTGAAAAAGCGGTACTGACCACTTATCTATTTGCTACAAAGGTTTGGTCTCTATGGGGCCTTCCTACACTATGACGAAATTTAATGTCCAATTTGTGTAACAAGACAAGCCAGGTATTTTTAAAAAATAACTTGACATTAATAACATTCAGTCTTAAATTTACATTAGTCAATCTAAAGTACCTGTCCCGCTCCGTAGGACAGGCATCTGGTAAGTAACAATATTTTAAAAATGAGGCGATGAACTTCATTTGCTCACTAAAAAAAATTTATACTCAGATGAAACCAACAGTTTTCAACAAACAATTACCCATTGCAATAGGCTGCGACCATGCAGGGTATGAATGCAAGGAAGAGATCAGGAAACAGTTATCTGCTGCCGGCTGGCAGGTAGAGGATAAGGGTACTTACAGCCACGCCAGTGTGGACTATCCGGATTTTGCACATCCTGTTGCAGAAATGGTAGCTTCGGGAAAAGCGAGTGTCGGCGTATTAATATGCGGCAGCGGTAACGGTGTATGTATGACAGCAAATAAACACGATGGAGTGCGTGCCGCACTTGCCTGGAATGAAGAAGTTGCCATTCTGTCTCGCCAGCATAACAATGCAAATGTTATTTGTGTTCCTTCCCGTTTTGTTTCCAACCAGGTAGCCCTGAAAATGGTGGATGATTTTCTGTCCAGCCCATTTGAAGGCGGTCGCCACGAACGCCGTATAGAAAAGATAAACAAATTTGAGCACGAGGTAGTATAGATAGCCCAGCCGATGGGCATGGACTTATATTATTAATGCCAAAATAAATAATGTAACACCCGTCCGCCACAGTGGACGGGTGTTTTTATATATCATCCTAAGTCAAATTTCTTAAATAAGTTATTTAAGCCCTTATCCGCTTCTTAATCCCATTAAGGCATTACTTTTGCCCCCAAATACCAACTATGCAATTCGACAGGAGTGGTTTTAGTAACGAACAGCTCAAAGAAATATATACAGAACTGCTCCGCCCCCGGATGATAGAGGATAAAATGCTTTTATTATTAAGGCAAGGGCGCATCAGCAAATGGTTTAGCGGCATAGGGCAAGAGGCTATTGCAGTGGGCGCTACACTTGCTTTGGACAGTGATGAATATGTTATGCCTTTGCACCGCAACCTTGGTGTGTTCACTGCGAGAAAGGTGCCTTTTGATAAATTGTTCATGCAATGGCAGGGACGCAAAAATGGATTTAGCAAAGGGCGGGAACGTTCATTTCACTTTGGCACCAACGAGTACCATATATGTGGTATGATATCTCACCTTGGTCCGCAATTAGCCATAGCAGATGGTATAGCCCTGGCCCACAAACTGCGTAAGGAAAACAAGGTATCGCTTGCGTTTAGCGGCGATGGCGGCACCAGCGAAGGTGATTTTCATGAGGCGCTGAATGTAGCGGCTGTTTGGGGCTTGCCGGTAATTTTCCTGATAGAGAATAATGGATATGGTTTGAGTACACCGGTAAATGAACAATATGTCTGTAAACAATTGGCTGATCGCGCCGTTGGTTATGGCATGAAAGGCATTACGATAGATGGGAACAATGTGCTGGAGGTATATAAGACAATAAAAGAAGCGCGGGAATATTGCATACAAGAGCAAAAACCGATCCTGATAGAGTGTATGACCTTTCGTATGCGGGGACATGAAGAAGCCAGCGGCGTGAAGTATGTACCTAAAGAACTCTTTGCACAATGGGCTTTGAAAGACCCGGTTACAGTTTTTGAAAATTACCTGCTGAGTGAAAAGATATTCACAGGCCACTATATAAACCAGCTGCGCGAAAACATACAAAAAGAAATAGATGCCGGTCTTGCGGCAGGGTTTGCGGAGCCGCCTGTGACACCTGATACCAAAGAAGAAATTGCTGATGTTTACGCGCCAAGTCATGCAACACATTCACATGCCGCATCAGGACAAAAAAGCGAGAAAAAATTTATACAGGCTTTAAGCGATGGCTTGAGACAAAGTATGATTGAGCATCCCAACCTGGTGCTGATGGGCCAGGATATTGCGGAGTATGGAGGGGCATTTAAACTAACAGAAGGTTTTGTGCAGCAATTCGGGAAAGAGCGTGTGCGCAATACACCTCTGTGTGAAAGCGCCATTGTGGGGGCTGCCCTGGGTTTGTCCATCAAAGGATTCAAATCTATGATGGAAATGCAGTTTGCCGATTTTGTAACTGTAGGTTTTAACCAGATAATAAATAACCTTGCAAAGATATACTATCGCTGGGGGCAGAATGCTGACGTGGTGATACGCATGCCCACAGGTGCAGGAGTAGGGGCAGGGCCATTCCACTCGCAGAGTAATGAGGCCTGGTTTGTGCATACGCCGGGACTGAAAGTTGTTTATCCATCTACACCCGAAGACGCAAAAGGTTTATTGATAGCGGCAATAGCAGATCCCAACCCCGTGATGTTTTTTGAGCATAAGGGTTTGTATCGCAGCATAAGTGGCATGGTGCCCGATGATTATTACACCATTGAAATAGGCAAAGCAAGAAAAGTGCAAGAGGGTGAAGATATAAGTATCATTACTTATGGTGCAGGCGTGCATTGGGCTATGGAATATGCGGCAAAGCATACTGATACATCATTTGATATCCTTGACCTCAGAACATTATTGCCACTGGATTATGATGCCATTCATTTGTCTGTTGAACGCACAGGAAAAGTGCTGGTGCTGCACGAGGACTGCCTCACCGGTGGCATAGGAGGAGAAATAGCCGCCTGGATATCTGAAAACTGTTTTAGCAAACTGGATGCGCCTGTGATACGCTGCGCCAGTCTCGATACGCCTGTGCCTTTTGCCATAGAACTGGAGCAGAATTTTTTAGCCAAAAGCCGACTGGATGAATGTGTGCAGAAGCTGTTGAATTACTAAATACCAAGCATTCTTTGAGGTCGCAAATTGAGTCCTTAAAGAAAAGAGGTTTTGAGATGATGAAATTGCAGCTCAAAGTTTCTGAATTATCGCATTATTTGTAGCTTTATTGCAAATGCCCGGGAGAATGAGAAGAAGCCATACTTATTTAATAGCCTTGTCGGGCTTTATGCTTTTGTTGTTTTCCTGCGACAATATGGGAAAACGGGAAAACCATGGGCCAATTGTGCTCGGCGATTCTTCCTCCATAGTTACCGAAACCAATGCTAAGAACCTGCAGGATATGGTGATGGACCTTCACCCTAATATTCCTGTTTCAACACCCGTGCCAACAGATACTCCTAAACAGGCTGAAAAAAAACCTGTTATAGATACCCAACGTACAGCAAATACCGAAGCAAAGCCGGCTGTATTACCCGATGGCCTCAATGTGGCATTCAAGGAAATATTGTTTTCAATTCCGGGCATCAATACAAAATCGTACCGCACACAAAACCTTGCAAAAGCCAACGGAGCTACCTATCAGTTGCTTTCGGGTTCTCTGAACGGAAAACAAATACACTTAGGAAACGGAACGGCCAACAAAGTATCGCAACGTTACCAGACCCTTATAGTGCTGAAGAACGATCTTGGAACTTTACCGCTGGAAACACTAAACAACCTAACAGATTGGGAAGAGCTTAGCGGGAAGAATAATACATATACCATAGCAGGCCTTAATGGAAAACTGGAAGGCGCTGACCTTAATTTATCGCTGTTGCAAAAAGCTATAAAAAATGCAGGCAGAAAACATCATCTCAGTAAGCGGTCAGAACAGGAATGGATAAACAGCGTGCGCAATACCCGCAACAACAAGCGCACCATAACAGTAGCTCTCCGTTCTGTTATCTGGAAGATAGATGGGAAAGATGCAGGAAAAACATACTCAAAACAGGTAAGGGTGGATCTACCCGCGCCTGAGTTTGAAAAAGAATAAGAAGCACAATTAAAAAGTAGTATATTTATATGTAATAAACTGATTTTCTATGAAAAAGGCTCTTCTTTTTATCAGTGTTTTCTTTCTTGTCACTAATATATTTGCCCAGATTCCAACAGCACACCATTACAGTAAGCGGCTTGGTTCATCTAATAATATAGGAGCTTCAGAAAATACATTAACCCATGACCATGCACATAAAACAACAGGACCCGGCGGTAGCAGATGGTACAGCTTTTATGATTATCTAACATTATCAAATCCGTTTAGGTATACTGGAGAAGTAGTTGAATGGTCTTGGTTTTCAAATAAGGCAATAACATGGGATCAATATCTACAGATTTATGATACTATGCAGAGTAATTCTTGTGCGTTTATTTTTGATCCTACTTTTAATAGTAATTACGGAGGTTTTAATGATAGTAATTTTTATTCAGGCATGATTGCAATAAGCCCCAATGACCCCTATACAATAGACTCTATTACGATTTATGGGTCTTATTTTCGTACAGCAATCAACCCTACTGCTGTAGATACTCTTCGGATTGCTATGATGTATGGTAAAGACACTGGTTCAAACATATCAATAAACTATCTAACAGGCATGACCCCATTTTATGACGTTGATACAATAAAGTATGCATCGTTTATTTACGATTCCGTTAATGTTATTTGTGGTAGTACACTCACATCCAATCCTGTTCCTTTAGTAAAAGATATTTACTTGACAGCAGCAGATACTTCACCAATAAATATAAAAGCATTTAAAACTTCTATCAGCAACTTTAATGTTCCAGCTAATCAATTAACGGCGTTAACAATTACATTTAAAAATGGTCAAAACGTGCCGCTCTGGGATACAATAGTTGTTGATACCGCTGGTTCGGAATTGTTTCTATACAATACATTTTCTGGTGCCTTTTGTCAAGAATATCCTGATAGTTTTCCTGCATATTACCAAGGTTATTACAATGCCGGGTATCTTAACCCTTCATGTAATATTAGTATTTTTGATGACACAGGAAACCTACGAAATTACTATGCCCCTCTTTATGATTTTCTACAACCAACGGTTGCTTTGTACGCGGATTTCCCTATCGTTGATCTCCATGTTACTTGTGGAAATTGTAATCTCACAAATCGTCCCGGAGGTGCTGGAGTTAAAAATATAGAGGTTGCACAAAATAATGCCAGTCTGTTTCCAAACCCGGCTTCTGATAATATTAGTATTCGAATAAAAAGTCAATTTTCAAAAGGAGCGATCTGTGTTACTGATATGCTTGGAAGGGAAATATACAAATCAGAGTTGACAGGCATAAATCAAAGTATCGATGTTTCCCAATGGGTCAATGGTATGTATATATGCAATGTTATCGCTGAAGGCAAAGTATCTATCCAAAAGTTTGTGGTAAACCATTAATAGCATCAAAAACTCAGGCCTATCCCCCATTCCACCAGTTCTGCTACTGTTTGGTTGGCTTTAAGGAGTGCCGAAAGATAAAGTTCTTTAAGTGGGCCTTTTTCTTTTTGCAGCAGGTAATAATTAAAGCCTAATTTTTCATAGTAGGTGGTTGGTGTAAGAGCAGATATTTTGGTATAATAAGCTAATTGCAACATAAAGCCTAAACGCCGTCCCATTAAGAACTCATTGCCTATAAAAACAGCGCTTTGCCAGGCATGGGCAGCCTCATCTCCAACATTTATTTCGTTATTGCGAAGGAAGGCAACGGTGCCTGTGTGGTAAGCGTAATCAATACCTGCGAACATTTTGTTCTTACTTAGCCAGCGCCTGCTTACATAAGCAGAGGCTATGTAGGTGGGGAATAAAGGGCCGCCAGCATTCTGTATATCATTGAAGCCTATGCCCAGCCTCGCCTGGAACAGGAAACGGTTTTTAAGTTTCGGAATTTCGCGTTTAATATAAGTTGGTTGTGAGCTGAGCGGGAAATACCTTATGCCTATATGGGTACCATACATATTCACACCCAGGTTGGGCTCCTTGAAAGCCGCATTGGATATATGGCTGAAATTGGCCCCTATCTGCAGGTCCCAATTCTTGTTAAGCCTGTATCTTATATCTGTCATGAAGAGGGTGTAATTATTGATGGCCGAGCCTATGGCAATATTTACAGTATCCCAGCTAGGTGCTCGGGTATAATGCTTGCTTACATAGCCCATTCCCATCCCCGCCCTAAAAGTCCACTCCAGCCTTTTGCCGCTGATAATGGGTATTTGTATGTTAGGGTATATACCGATAGAATGGCCATATATGGAGTCGATACCATAATTAGTATAACTGATACCAATACCTATTACCGGGAATCTGCGTCTTTGCTCCCATTCCCTTTTGCCATGGGTCTGGTATATAAAATTTATATCGCAGGCAGTCGACTGGCCAGGTATTGGCAAAGTGAACTTAGGAGAGTGTTTGAAGACCTTGCCCGCTATAAAATTGGCCTCAATGCCGTAGCCGTTCAATGCGCCCGCGTCCTGCGCAAAAGCAGGTTTCATGCAGCCCAGCGCCAATAAAAGAAACATCAAACGTATATGAGGAAAACCCATTAGCACAAATTTAAGAGTTAGCTGGCATAAAGTCCATGAAACATAATAAATAACAAATAACTTTGTTCCGCTAATTTATATTTATGCGTCGTTTTGCCATAATGTTGTTTCGTTCTTTTCTGCAGGGGCTTATTTTGCTAAGCCCTATCGCGATCACAGCATTGGTAATATATAAGGTGTTTGACAGCGTTGATAGTATTATACCTTTCATGCCACGTGGCCTGGGTTTCTTCATGATAATTGGGATAGTAACCCTGATCGGCTATCTCGGCACACGTTTCTTTATAGGCAAGTGGTTATTTGATGCATTTGCTTATGTACTTGAACATACCCCCGGCGTTAAATACATCTATTCATCTGTGAAGGATATGATAAGCTCCTTTGTGGGGGATAAGAAAAGGTTTAATGTGCCTGTTTGGGTATGCACTAACCGCAACCCGGAAATATGGCGCATAGGGTTTATGACACAAAAAGATATGTCTTATTTTGGACCGGGTATGGAAAACAAAGTGGCGGTTTATTTACCACATTCGTATGCTATATCCGGGTGGGTAATAGTAACCGATGTGATAAATGTGAAACCCGTAACGGATATGAATGCAGCGGAGGCCATGAAGTTTGCGGTGAGCGGCGGCGTAACAAATGTTGATGAAGAAAAGAAAAATGAACAGAAAACTGAACTTTAATGCCGGCCCCGGGGCTTTGCCTGCAGAAGTATTGCAGCAAGCAGCAGCAGCTGTAGTAGAATATAATAACAGCGGCCTTTCTATTCTTGAAATATCACACAGGGGAACTGCATTTGCCAATATAATAGAAGAAAGCAAACAACTGGTAAGAGAGCTTTGTGAACTGGATGAGGATTATGAAATATTGTGGATGCATGGCGGCGGGCGCATGCAGTTTTGCATGATACCTATGAACTTTCTTGGCAAGGATGATTTTGCAGGCTATATAGACAGCGACCATTGGTCGCACAGCGCTATGGAATACGCAAAATTTTATGGCAATGTGCAGGTGCTGGCTTCATCAGCAGATGACCGTTATAATCATTTACCATCCTGGCCTGAATTTATACCGGCGCATTTATCTTACTTACATTATACAAGCAACAACACTATTTACGGCAGCCAGTGGCAGACTGTGCCTAAATGCAATGTGCCGCTGATAGCTGATATGAGCAGCGATATATTTTGCAGCAAGCGCGACTATAAAAACTGCGACATGTTTTATGCAGCAGTGCAAAAAAATGTCGGTGCGGCCGGTGTGACACTTGTTGTGATACGTAAGGATATGCTACAGCGAATTAAGCGGTCTTTGCCATCTATGCTGGATTATAAGGCACAAGCAAATGAGAACTCCATATTGAATACTGCGCCTGTTTTTGCAATTTACACTGCACTGCTTACGTTGCGCTGGACCAAAGCGCAGGGCATTGATAGCTTAGAAAAAGAGAACAGGCAGAAGGCGCATATATTATATGAGGAAGTAGAGCGGAATTCTTTGTTTAATTTATATGTACAGAACAAAGAAGACAGAAGCCTCATGAATGTTTGCTTTACCGCTATTGACCCGGCAACTGAAAAAGGTTTTCTGAAATTTTGCGAAGAAAGAAATATCAGTGGGGTAAAAGGGCACCGCTCATTAGGGGGTTTCAGGGTATCGTTATATAATGCTGTTACGATGCAGGCAACAGAGCAATTGGTAACAGCTATGAAAGAATATGAACATAGCGTGAGCATTTAAAATAAACTTGTTAAAACATCCATTATGGCCAAAATAACACCCTTCCAGGGTTTGAGACCTGTAAAAGAATTAGCAGACAAAGTAGCAACCTTACCTTATGATGTTGTAAATGTGGCTGAGGCCAGGGAGTTTAGAAAGAACCCTTATAATTTCTACCATGTCACCAGGGCTGAAATTGACCTGCCCGAATATGTGGATGTGCATAGTCAGCAAGTGTATGAAAGAGCTGCTGAAAACCTGGACCTGATGGTAAAGGAAAAAATATTGATGCAGGACAAAGAGCCTTGCTATTATATATACAGGCTTATTATGAGCGGACGTTCGCAAACAGGCCTTGTGTGCGGATCTTCCTGCGATGATTATTTTAACGGGATCATAAAGAAACATGAACTTACCCGGCCGGAAAAAGAATTGGACCGCATTAACCACATGGTTGCTACAAGGGCGCAAACCGGGATCGTATTTCTTGCCTACAACGACAATGAGAATGTAGAGCATATAATAGAAGACTGGAAAAAGGAGCACGCTCCTGAATATGATTTCACAGCAGAGGATGGCGTGCAGCATACCTTTTGGGTACTGGACGATTATCCTAAAGTGGCGATGATAAGCCGCTATTTTTATGAAGAAGTGCCTTGTACCTATATTGCGGATGGTCACCACCGCGTGGCATCGGCGGGAAAGGTTTGTATGGATATGCGGGAGAACGGTATGTCCGTGAACGGTGAAGAATCATTTAATTATTTTGTAAGCTGCATCTTCCCGGCCAGCCAGTGCAGGATATTGGACTACAACAGGGTGGTAAAAGACCTGAACAAAATGAAGCCGGAAGAATTTGTGGAAGCGCTGAAAAAAGATTTTGATGTAAGCAATGTTGGTAAAGAAGCATTTAAACCTAAACAGGCGTACGAGTTTGGGATGTATATGGACGGCAACTGGTATAAGATGTTAGCCAAACCCGGTACTTATACTGATGATCCTATCGGCACATTGGACATAAGCATCCTGCAGCGAAATGTACTTTCAAAATTGCTGGATATTAATGACCCGCGTACGGACAAGCGCGTGGATTTTGTAGGCGGCATCCGTGGTATGGGCGAACTGCAAAAGCGTGTGGATAGCAAAGAAATGGCTGCTGCATTTTCTTTATACCCTGTTAGCATGAAGCAATTATTTGCTATTGCCGATAGCGGCGAAATAATGCCGCCCAAAAGCACATGGTTTGAACCTAAGCTACGCGATGGGCTTGTCGTTTATACGATATAGTTTCGGAGTTCTAAATCGTAAAACTTCCAAATTCCAAGAAGAGTAATGTTTACAAATAACTATGTTCCGAAAGATAGCGTGCTATCTCGCGTACCTGGTCGAAATCTATATTGGTATCGGGGTTGATGGAGACCATTCTTACTTTGTTGTCATAAATGGTGAATAGTTTAAAATGGTCGCCATTGAATTGTTTGATTCTTGCTTCTGCTACCTTGCTGCCATCCGGCAGGAGGAAACTGAAAACGCTATATGATTCCCCGTCGGCATTAGAAATTGTTTTTGTATAACGGCCTATCAACTTATTGTCCTGTCTGATACGGTCGCCGGCTACATAAATATTTTGCCCACGGTCGCGATCTACAGTCCTGGGGCGTACGGTAGCATCATCGCTGCTATAACTTGTATAACTGTTGCTGCTTTGATTGCTGTTATTATTTCCATAGGAATCATCTCCATAATGCTGCACTGATTTGTAGGTAGTTGTGGTTTTATAAGTTGTAGGTGCAGATTGATAGCTGCTATTACTATTTTGTGAGCTATAGGAATAGGTATCATCCCCTTCAGTGCGCTGAGCGGAGTTGTAAGTAGTAGTTTTATATGCAGGTGGCGGTGGGTTATCGTTTACAATCACTTCTCCTGCTGCTGAACTGTGCGACATTAAAAAACGCCTTTCGCCGGCGGGGTTTAGTGCGCCGTTTTTTATAAGGTTATTTTCCACTACTTCTTTTGCAAGTTTTTTTCCAAAACCGAAATCGTTTTTCAGGAAGACCTGCATGCCGCTGGCCGTAAAGGTAGCCAGGTACTTCAGAGACCCACCATCACCTTTGTCAAAATGTACCATCATCACTTCTTTATTATCAAGGGTACGAACACTATAATCCGACATCATACCGCCTGACTTTTTCATTATGGCATAGGGTTGCTCGTCAAGATAGATGATATCGTCTCTGTAATTTACCTGCTGTGCAAATGCACTTGTAAGGGTTGAAAGTGCAAGCAGAGAAAGGAGGAAAAATTTGTTCATAATAATCAGAATTTAATGCAAAATACTGCTATTTGTATTGGTTTGGCAATAAAGCAAAGGTTTAACAAGCAGATAGGAACTATTAAATGAGTACGAATATTCATATTGGCATAAGCGGGACACCTGTAATTATTAAAAAAAGGGTTTTTTTTACAAAAAACAGGCATAATAAGGGATATTTGATAGAGTAGTAAACGGTAAAATTATATTTTTGCCCCCCATAGCTTATGCGCATAGCGGTAAATACAAGATTATTACTAAAAGGGAAACTGGAAGGGATCGGTTGGTTTAGCTATCAAACGCTGGAACGGATAGTGCGTAAGCATCCGGAACATGAGTTTATTTTCTTTTTTGACAGGCCCTATGACCCCTCTTTTATATTTGCCCCAAATGTGAAGCCGGTGGTAGCACCTCCCCAAGCCAGGCACCCGATACTTTTTTATTTGTGGTTTGAGTGGACGATCCCCCTGCTGCTAAGAATATATAAAGCAGATCTTTTTTTGTCGCCTGATGGTTTTATGTCTTTGTCAACCAAGATACCGACATGCCTTGTTATACATGATCTTGCATTTGAACATTTCCCTGACCACTTTGTAATGAGCCACCGATGGTACTGGCGGCATTATTCGCCTTTGTTTGCAAGAAAGGCAAAACAGATATATACCGTATCTAATTTTTCGAAACAGGATATCAGCAAACGTTATGCCATTGATCCCAACAAAATAGACGTAGCATATAACGGAGCGCACGATGAATACAAACCACTAAGCCCGGCTGAACGCGAGGCAGCAAAAAAGCAATATGCAGATGGCTGTGAATATTTTGTATTTGCCGGTGCATTGCACCCCAGGAAAAATATTGTTAACCTGCTGAAAGCTTTTATAGCTTTTAAGAAAAAGCAGCGTAGCAATATGAAACTTGTTGTGGCAGGCCGCCTGGCCTGGAAGTATGAAGAGGTGCAGGAAATGCAGGAGAACATGCCGTTTAAAGAAGATGTGAAATGGGTGGGATATATGAATGTAGACGAACTGTCGAAAGTGATTGGAGGTGCCTATGCATTGGTTTATCCATCCCTGTTTGAAGGTTTCGGGATACCCATACTGGAGGCTTTACAATGCAATGTTCCGGCCATAGTGAGCAATACATCCTCTATGCCGGAAGTGGCCGGCAGCGGGGCTCTTCTGGTAGACCCGAATAGTGTAGAAGACATTGCCAACAAAATGGAACAGCTATACAAAGATGAGAACCTGCGCTCTAAGCTTATCGCAGCAGCCGGAGAGCAGGTGAAAAAATTTAACTGGGACAAAGCCGCAGACCAGTTATGGGAGAGCATGATGAAGTGTGTGAAGTGAATACCTATACATTAGAATTACCCTTAAAAAATTTTGGCTGAAGCCGATATCCGTTTTTTTATTGTACCCGACCTAAAGGCCGGGGCTATTGTAAGTGGCATTGTTGATCAGGCGGACCAACAACAGCATAGGAAATGACAAAGAACTATCTATTGATGGTCATCATACATGTTACTGTTGGACCTGAAGTATTGTAAGTGCTATAGTTAATTACAATCTTGTTTGCCGTGAAAGTACCTGTGCCAGCAAAGGAAAGATTGCTGCTTATATATTGTTGGGGAATTGTAAGCGTAGCTGCCGGACAATTAACATCTGCGAAAACAGAACTGGCCGAGCCCGCTAAATTTGTAATGGATACCTGGTAAAGAGAATCCCCTTCTGTGATAGCCACCGTATAAATATAATTACCAATGTTGCATGTGTCGTGAGCAATTGCAGTATCAACCAGGTTGACCGAGCAATCAGTAGGCATAACTGTCATATTAAAAGTAGAAACCTGATCCGGTAGAGAAAGGCTTGAGGCTATTACAGTTATTGGGTGTACACCGAGCGCGGCTGAATCGGTTGCGAAGAAAAGAAAATCCTGGGAATAGGAAGCTAAATAACTGCTGCTACCCGGGTTGACACTTATGTTAGCCGGAAGACCAGAAAATTTTAACGTTACGGAGTCGGGGAGACCGTTAAGTAGTGAAACCAGCAAAGTGACACCGGCCCTGCCGCCCTGCATGATAGTATCATCCGGGAGCTTTGTAACAAAATAAGAAAAAGGAGTGGCAGCCGGCGAGTTTTTATGGCACGAATACAGAAGTAAAAAAACGGGAATAAGCCAATAGGAATATTTCATGTTACACAGGTGGTTAAAAGAACAAATTTGAAATATTTACTCTTACAAAGACGGTAAAACAAATAAAATAAGAGTATAATTTAAATACTTTTATTTTAAAATCAGGAAAATGATAAGTTACAGTAAGTTATATGATAACAAATGTAAGGCATTTCATTATAAAAAATATTTAACTGATTTTTATTGACTAATACATAGTCAATAATCAGATGTTTTTAAAACTTTGTTGAAATAATTTTGGAATTGAGCCGATTAAATATTAGATTTGGTATGTATTGGTGATATAACAATAATTTAACCATGGCCATTTATGTTGGCATACTAGGTATTGTGATCATTATCGCAGGACTTCTATTCTCGAGGCCCAGCGATAAGAAGATTGATTTGCAAAAACTTTTGTACGGTGCCAGTTTTGTGCTATCGGGTGTTTGTTTGTTGTTTTGGGCAAGTTTAATAAGAGTGAACAATGGTTGTGTTGGGGTAGTAAAATTGGGTGGCCATGTACAGACTGAAATACTTAACAGCGGCTGGCATTTAGTTAATCCATTGGCTAAAGTAATAAAGTTAGATACCCAGTCACAATACGAGATAGTTAAAGAAGGAAGATACCACCAGGTAAATAAGGATACAATAAGCATCGCGAGCGCAGATGGCTCTATAATAAAACTTGGTCTTACAGTTGTTTACCATCTTGTTCCATCTGAAGCTGCTGCATTATACACAGAAACCGGAATTAATTATAAAGACAAGCTGATTCACCCGCTCTCTTTATCCAGCGTAAGCAATGAGGCCCACATATATAGTGCCGCTTCGTTGAGTACCGATAAATGGAACGAGTTGCAAAGCAATATCAATAAGGATATTAAAAGCGAATTGCGTAAACATGGTGTGAAGGTTGAAAAGGTATTGCTTAGTAATTTTACTCCTGAAGTAAAAGCAGTTGAAGCCCCTGAAATATTTTTGGCTAAGAATGATACTAAAGCACAAGAAAAAGTGCCAGCCGAGGTTGGTTTAAAAAATACTAATAAAATAAAAGCCGACAGAAAGGATATAGTTAGTATTAGTAAATGTGCGCCTATAGAAGTTACAAGCATATATACTAAACCAGAGCTAAGAATTAGCCTTAATTGTGATAATTTGGATGAGTTGAACAGCCTAAATGAAAACATAAAAAATAACAAAGCGATAAATAAGACAGCAGAGCAAAAAGCTTTTGCCAGTGTTGCGAAAAAAGATAATAAAACGACGGGTGATTGCGAGCCCATGGATGAGCGTAGTTTCGGAACTATGAAAAAAATGATATTGTCTACCAGCGACAATACATATAAAATGTTGACCACCGCACAGAATGTAATAATCAGTAATTGCTTTACATCGGAACAGGTATCGGACTTTGTGAAATTGCTGCCCACGCGTGATGCAAAGCTTGAGTTTGCGAAACAAGCCTACCTGAGAACTGTGGACAGGAACGAGTTTTATGATAAGGTGGCAGACAATTTTGATAAAAAAACTAAAAAAAGGCTCGGCAATTATATACTGCACCTGATACACAGACCAGGCATAAAAACGAATAATGACATGCGGGCGGGCGTGATGAATGATGAGAGCAGTATGCTTGCGGGCGTGATGGATGATAAGACATTTGAGTATTTTAAACAGATGGTATCGACTCGTGAAAATGATGAATCAAAACTTGCTGCCGCACGGCAAATAGCCAACAGCCATGTGTTATGTTCTGCACAGGTATTGGAAATCGTGAAACTGCTTCCTGATGTTGATTCGAGACTCCAATTTGCGAAAGAAGCGTTTGCAAGAACCACAGACAAAAGAATGTTTGTAAATGTTGCAAACTATTTTGACGCAAGCAGCCGAAAAATGCTGGATGATTATGTGATCACATTGTACGCGAGCCGGTAACAGGTTAAAGGGTTAATAGGTTAAAAAGGTAAAATAATATCGCGGAAGTTTCCCACATATACTCGCTGAAATCCACAAAGCAATCAATTAATGTGCTTCAAGCCAATTGTTGCCGGAGCCTGTTTCTGCATTAATAGGTACATCATTGGGTAATTTCATGGCTGACTCCATACATTCTTTTATGAGTTGTTTAGCTTCATTTATTTCATCGTTCGGTACATCAAATACCAATTCATCATGTACCTGTAAGACCATTTTGGTGCGCATGTTTTGTTTTACGAGCTGACGATGCACAGAAATCATGGCGAGCTTTATCATATCGGCAGCGGTGCCCTGTATAGGCATGTTGATGGCATTGCGCTCGGCATAGCCACGCACGGTGAAATTGGCAGAGTGAATATCCCTGAGCCAGCGTTTGCGTCCCATGACCGTTTGCACATAGCCATGCTCTTTAGCAAAGTTGATGGATTGGTCCATGTACTTTTTGACCGAGGGGTATTGTGTAAAATAATTGTCGATAATTGTTTTTGCCTCGGAGCGGCTAATGCCAAGATTTTCGGCAAGGCCAAAAGCCGATTGGCCATATATGATACCAAAGTTGACCGCCTTTGCAGCACGGCGCATATCTGATTTCACGTCTTTTTCTTCAATATTATAAACCCTTGCAGCCGTGGCCGTGTGAATGTCTTTATTGTCTTTGAATGCCTGTATCATATTTTCATCGCCACTAATAGAAGCCACGATGCGCAATTCGATCTGGGAGTAATCGGCAGAGACTATGCAAAAATCTTTGCCGCGTGAGACAAATGCTTTACGTATCTCGCGGCCGCGCTCTGTGCGGATAGGAATGTTTTGCAAGTTGGGATTATTGCTGCTGAGACGGCCGGTGACAGCTACTGTTTGATTGAAGGACGTATGCAGGCGGCCGGTGCGAGGGTTTATCAATTGGGGCAGCGCATCTACATAAGTGCTTTTCAATTTAGTGAGCTCGCGGTAAACAAGAATGTCTTCGACTATCTGGTGTTTATGGCGGAGTTTGAGCAACACATCTTCGCCTGTGGCGTACTGGCCCGTTTTGGTTTTTTTAGTTTTGGACGATGAGTCGATGTCGATCTTCATGATGTCGAAAAGAACCTCACCTAATTGTTTAGGAGAGGCGAGATTGAAATTGACACCTGCCTGTTTGAAAACACTTCCTTCCGCGATGCGGATATCGAGTTCCAGTTGCTTGGAATAATCATTAAG
>Ga0206970_10033_pt1 | contig 42191 bp, 33 predicted proteins | sample Alteio_BWOrgHeat_88_FD_152964 | JGI IMG/M metagenome (GOLD analysis project Ga0206970, IMG submission 152964) | Enriched cells from forest soil in Barre Woods Harvard Forest LTER site, Petersham, Massachusetts, United States -... | ecosystem: Environmental > Terrestrial > Soil > Temperate forest >... | reverse complement strand
TGTGGTTGGCAAGCCGGCGCCGATTGAGGCGTTTACGCATACGGTGAGCGCGAGCGGCGCGATGGTCATCATGCGCGAACCGCTGGCCGAAGGAACCAAGGTTACGATCGAGAACGTGAAGACGCAGGCAAAGGTCGAGGCCAAAGTGGCGCGGCCATCGCAGCCCAGTAGTGAGGGTTCGCTGGTGCCGATGGAGTTTGCGACGCCTTCTCCGACGTTCTGGAACGTGTTTTTTCCACCCGCGATTAACTAGGCGATCCGTTTAAAGGATTTACGGAATGTCGGGTTGCCGGGCGGCGACGGATTTACTGGCGTACCCCCTCCCCCCTATAGTTTCTGTATCTTGTACAAAATGCTGGTTTTAGTTGGGTGTCTGTAAGTTATTGCATTTGCGGTAGTTACGTCTTGGTTTTTCATCCTCCGCGTATGGCATCCCGTTTTTGTTACCTATTAAGTAGTTTACCATAGGGATATGTAGCGAGTCAAGAGGCTATGTTGGGTGCTTGCGAACCGTGGGCAGGGTAGTTGGGTTGACGCCGGGAGCAGCAAGCGGCTCCCCTACAACTGCTCGGTTGCCGGTCGTTAGTGGCGCGCTTGCCTCGGAGTGCGGTGGGCCGCTACAAGATGGTGCCAGGTGGCTACCGCTACTGGATTGTGATGGTGGTGGCGGTTGAGGTCGAGCCGGTGTAGGTGGCGTCGCCGCTGTAGACCGCGGTGATTGAGGCGGTCTTGCTGGTTGGCGGGGTGGGAGGCGCTGGCGTGGAACTGCTTCCGCCGCCGCAGGCAGCCATGGTGGCGATACAGGCGAAGAGCGCGACGGTCGCGAAGGTCAACGCTGGGCGTCTGGGGGCTGGGGCGCGGGCGATCGTCAACCATAGGGCGATCAGGCCGAGGGTCGCGAAGGCGCACAAGAGAGAAAGGTGCCCTATTGCTGCCGGCACGCCGGGTGTTGTCGGTGTGTCCTGCGGAGCGATTTGCGGCGGCAGCATAGACAGCGTGGTGGTGAGCGTAGCCACGCAGGAGGCCGGTGAGTTGAGTGTGCTGGCGGTGCCGGTGCAAGGAACCGGAGAGCCGAGTGCCGCGGTGCCATTCATGAATTGGACGGTGCCGGTCAAGGCCGGGCCGCCGTTGAATCCGGCGACGACCGAGGCGGTGAGGGTGACGCTGCCTCCCGAAGAAACCGTGGTGACGCTGGTGATCAATTTGGTGGTGGAGGTGGCGCCGGCGACGGTGATGGAAACGGCGGAAGAAGTGGAGGCGGCATAGTTGGCATCACCGTTGAATTGGGCCGTTACGCTGTCCGTGCCTTGTGGGAGCGAGCTGGTTATCAGGATGGCGGAGCAGGTTGCAGCAGTCGTTGCCGTGCCCGCAGTTGAGGGGGTGCAAGCGATAGCGGCGCCCAATGGAGTCGATCCGCTGAAGAATTGCACGGTGTTGCCGATGGCCACGCCGTTGTTGACGGTAGAGGCGACGGTGGCGGTCAGTTTGACGCTGGAGCCTGCAGTGGCGGAGGTGGTGCTAGAGGCCAGCGAGGTGGTGGTGGCCTGCCCACCACCGGTCACGGTAATCGAGCTGGCGGCCGACGGACCGATGGCGCTGTAGTTGGCGTCGCCGGCGTAAGAGACGGTAAAGCTGGGGGTGCCAGCGGTGGCGAACTTGGTTACCAGCGTCGCGGTGCCACTCGCGAAAGTCGCGTTGAACGCATGTTGGTTGCTGGCAGGAGTGCCAACCACGGCGGCGGTGCCAAGAGTGGTGGCGCCGGACGTGAAGGTGACGGTGCCCGTTGGTCCAGCGCCGGCGCTCGAGGTGTTGATGGTGGCGACGAGGGCAACGTTCTGATTGGCGGCGATAGTTGGAGTGGCGGGTGCGACGGCGATATTGGTGGGGGTGGCCTTGGTGACGGCAAAAGCGTCGGCGGCCGAAGTGCTGGAGTTGAAGCTATTGTCCCCGCCGTAAGAGGCGATGAAGCTATGGGCGCCGACAGCGAACTGCATGGATTGGTCTTCCGCAATTCCCAGGTTGCCGAGGGTCGCGGTGTTTTTGCCGGAAAAATCATTCACGGGACCAGAGTTGTCTGTAAGGGTGACGGTGCCGGTGGGGCATCCGACCACGACGTTGGCGCACTGGTTTCCGCCGGAGTCTTGCACGGCGATCTGAACGATGTAGCTGGAGCCGTACGCTGCGGTTGTGGCAGTGCTGCTCAGAACATTTCCAGAGTTATCCAAGGTGGTTACGCTAACAACGGTTTTGCTGGCCTCAGGAGTGACGGTAACCGTGACGGGAGCGGAGGTTCCGGCTGCGACGGTGCCGTCGCCGCCGTAGTTAGCGACGACCGGATAGCTGGCGCCGCCGGGCAGGCCGTTGGTGGTGAAGTTGGCGGTACCGCCGGTCAAGGCGAAGCCGGGGTCGTTGTTTTCCGAGAAATTGCCGATGTTGACTTGGGGCTTGCCGGTGGGAGAAGCGGTAAGGGAAACGGAGCCGGTGGCGGTGGTGGGAGTGACTTTAACAGTGAACGATACGGTGCGGCCATGCGGCTGGCCGGCTCCGCCGCATGTGGCGGCAGTTGTACAAGTGAGTGCGACGGTGCTTGGAGTGAAGGTGGCGGAACTCCAGGCGGCAACGAGATTGGCGACGTTGAGGGACCCTAGACCGGTGGCGAGGTCGTAGCCGGGAGTCGTGAGCCAAGCGGGATTCGTGATGTTTGCCGGATCGACCAGGACACCAAAATTGCCGGTGCCGGTGGTGGTGTTGCTGCAATTGGGAGAGCCGCCCTGGCAGGCGACCGAGTTGTTTCCGGAACCTGTGGTGAGATCGTAAAAGATGCAGGTGGAAGCAGGGCTGGCTGCCGAGGCGCAAATTTTGGTGGGGTTGTTTTTGTAGAGCTGGTAGAGGACGAAATTGGCGTTGCCCTGACGCTGGCCGGTTTTCTGATTGACCAGGGCCATGACGCCGGCAAAGGCGGGAGCGCCAGCGGACGTGCCGCCGACTCCCTGGAGATCGAGGAACGGAGAGTTCAAGTCGCAGGTGCCCGGAGTGCCGCCGTCGAGTGCGTTCTGATCCTGCTGGCAGATAACGTAGAAGCTGCCGTTGAAGCCGTCGCCGGCAAAGAACGAGACGTCTGGAATGTCACGGAAGCCATCGGCGGGGTTGCCGGTGATGCCCATTTGCCATGTTGGCTTGGCGTTGACGGGGACGCTACTGAGGGTGAGTGAACTGGGTCCGCCACCTGCGGCAGCGGTGTCGGCGCCTGTGCCGGCATCCTGATTGAGAATCGCGGCGGTGCAGGTGGCCAGCGAGCCGGTATTTGCGGTATTGGCGCAGCTATCGTTCCAGGTGGATTCGGGGATATAGCCAAGAGCGCTGGCTTGCGTGGTGGTGGCGTTGGTAGCGTTCCAGAACGGAGAAGGAGGGATGCCATTTTTAAAATCGGTGCCGCCAATGGCGACGTTGTATGGGGTAGACGCGATACCGCTGATCGAGAGACCGGCGGTGGCGAAGTCGTTGCCTTGGTCACAGGCGGCCGAGCCGGAATCGCCCGAAGCGACGATGACAGTAATGCCTTCGGCGGACGCCTGCTGCCAGAGATCGTCGTAGAAAGATTCATTGGCGGCGGTGATGTTGGGTTCGCAGAAACCGAAGCTTTCACTGAGGATGGGAGCAACGTTGTTGTCGATGACGTAGATGGCGGAGAGGTCGACGCCGCCAGCGCCGATGGTTTCGGAATTGTCGGAAACGACGAGCTGAACGGTGGCGCCGGGTGCGACGGCGCCAGCGAGTTGGACGTCGAGATCGGCCTCAAACTCATCGTCGGTAACGGTGTCCGGACCTTGAATGCCGGGATCGGTGCCGTTGACGATGATGTTGCTGGAGGTGAAATTGTTGGGATTGGCGACGCCGAAGAGCGTGCGGTAGGCGGTGACATCGGCGGGATTAATGTTGGAATCCTGGACGATGGCGATAGAGACGCCGGTGCCGTCGGCCGCGGAGGCGGCCGGGAGATTGTAGATTTTCGCGAAGTCGGCGGGTCCGACGCCATAGCACGGGCCGCCGCAACCATTGAAAGTGAACAGAGGCTTTAGTTCGCCGGAGTCCTTGGTGCGACGGAAAGTGCCGCGGCGGTGAGCGGCGGCTTTGGGGCGGAAATCGTGGAGGCCCAGGACGCCGCGAACAACCGGCGAGAGCGCCGCCGGAATTTGCGGATCGGAAACGTTGGCCATGTGCATCTTGCCGCTGACGAGGAATTGGTGAATCTCCGTGTGGAGGGCGTTGCGGACCTGGCCGAGGTTGCCGGAGAACTCGACGCGCGTGCGGCTGGGGCTGACTTTGATGCCGGAGAAGCCGCGTGAAGTGAGCCAGTCAGTGACGGACTGGATGTCGGAATCAGCGGGCCCGAATTGTTTGCCGAATTGATCGGGAGTGAGCCAGGCGTGGTAGTTTTTGGAGCTCTTGTCTTGCTGGTCGAGCAGCAATTGCTTTAGCGCGATTTCTTGCTGAGGACTGCGCTGGAGCAGCAGGATCATACGATGGGCGAGTTGCGAATCGGAGACGGAGCCGCGATCGAATTCCGCGCGCGCCAAACGATTTACGTGGCCAGGCAGTGTTTTCAGGTTGATGTCGTCGACGACCTGCGTGATGCGCGAGGGAACGTGAGACGCGGTAGTTTGCGGCGACACTGATGGCGGCGTGGTTTGCGCGTTCGCGCCGGGAGCACCGATTCCCGTGCACCACAGGAGCAGGAAACCCAACAGCGTGCTTGTCAGGATGGAGGCCGCAGGCGCGGCTGTACGGCACAGCTTGAACCGTTTGGTGATCATCGTTCCGCCCTTGCGCTGGATTTGTTTCGATTGCTTGGCTAGCTGGCGCAGCGGTCGTTGCGACGGTAGCTGTGCACACCATGCCAGAAAGATAGCATCTGCTCAATAATGGTTGCCCAGGTTGGAGCCGCTGGGTTTTTACTTCGAGGGCTAACCCTAGCCTAGCACAATTGTTGCGGAGCGGAAGCGAGCCGCTACCGCTGAGAGTCGTGAGTGAATTGCGGGAAAGGCAATTTGAATCTGATGGAGTTGAAGTCTGCTGATTGCCTGAGCGCAGCGGTGCTGACGCCCCTACAACGTTATTGTGATGGGCAAGTTTACGTTGCGTCAGCGCAGAAGGGGCTGCGGCGGCCTGCTTCCGATCTTCCAGGTGATCGAAGGCATTCGGTCGCCGCAGTGTTGCAAGTGGGTCGTTGTCTGATCTTGATTCCCGCCGGGCGGGGCAGAAGTTCCCGTATCCCGTATAATGCTGGGCTTGCAGCGAACTGAGGAGGGACCATGGCTGAGCCGACATATGAGGAACTAAAAGCGAAGCTGGCGGAACTGGAAAAGAAGGGGACGGGAAAGCGAACGGGCGCGCTGGAATTCCGGGTGGGAGAAAAAGGCGGGGTCAGCGTGTACGGGCTGGGGCGATTTCCCGTGACGTTGTATTACGAACAGTGGATTCGCTTGCTGGATGTGGGCAAGGACCTGCGCGAATTTCTGGAAGAGAACAAGTCGGCGGGAAAATTGAAGTTGAAGGAATCGTAGGAAACGAGTTGCCTGGCGAGACGTCGAAGACGAGCATAGCGGCGACACCGGTGTGATGGCCCGTAAGTTCAGGCGATTGCCGCGCAGTGTCTCGGGGGCGTGATGAGAAATTTTCTGCTGGGCGTGGTGGCTACGATCGTGGTGTTGGCGGTTGGCGGATTGTTTTACCTGCGAATGGGATTTGCTGAAGTGCGCGGAGATGTGGGGGCGTCGCGCTGGGAAACTGCGTTGATGCGCTCGGCGGTGCACGCGTCGGTGCGACGACGGGCGCCGGAAATGCCCAATCCGGTACCGGCGACTGACGAAAATCTGGTGGCGGGCGGCAGGTTTTATAACGATGGATGCGCCGGTTGCCACGGAACGCTGGGGAAAGCGGATGATTCCAGTGACACGCTGTATCCGCCGGCGCCGCAGTTGCCCACTGTGGGAACGGAATATTCCGAGGCGCAGATTTTCTGGGTAGCCAAGCACGGGATCCGGTTGTCGGGAATGTTTGCCAACGGCAAGTGGGATTCGGACGAGAAGTTGTGGACGACGGCGGCGTATATCAAGCACATCAAGGGGTTGCCGCCTCATGTGCTGGAGGAGTTGGCCAAGCCCGCCGCTCCGGCGAAGTGACCCGAGCGCGCCGAATGTATTTTCAGTTTAGTCTTTGATGAAGGAGAACCTAGGTATGCGATTGACGCGTTACGGAAAAACATCTTGGTGCGGGTTTGCTTTGGTGGCGCTTTTACTCTCGGAGGGCATTGGATCGGCGCAAACGCCTTCGCCGGCGTTGCTCGTGCTGGAGAAGGCCGATAGTTCGCTGGCGATTGTCGATCCGGCGACGATGAAGGTTGTGGGGCGGGTTCCGGCAGGGAAGGATCCGCACGAGATCGAGGCTTCGGCGGACGGGAAGACGGCGTACATTTCGAATTACGGCGGGCTGGGCAGCGACTTCCATACGATTTCGGTCGTTGACGTTGCGGCGCAGAAAGCGCTGGCGCCGATTGATCTGGGCGCGCTGCATTCACCGCACGGACTGTGGATGGCGGGCGGGAAATTGTATTTCACAGCGGAGACGAACAAAGTTTTCGGGAGATACGATCTTGCGACGCAAACGATTGATTGGGTGATGGGGACCGGGCAGGATCGCACGCATATGGTGATTGCGCGGGCGGGATCGGATCGGGTGTTTACGTCGAACGTTATGTCCGGAACGATCAGCATCATTGAGTCGGTAGATGCGCCGATGCCCCCCGGGCCGCCACCGGGGGCGCCGGCTGGAGCTGGACCGCCGCCCGGGGGTGCGCACAAGACTTGGAAAGTCACCAACGTTGCGAGCGGACGCGGGTCGGAAGGATTTGATTTGTCTCCGGATGGCGCGACGATTTGGGCGGCGAACGCGCAGGACGGCACGGTGACGGTGATTGACGTCGCGGGGAAAAAAGCCGTAGCTGTGTTTCCGGTGTCAGTGCACGGGAACCGGTTGAAATTTACCGTGGATGGGAAACGCGCGCTGGTTTCCGGCGCACCGGCCGGTGGATTCGGTGCGGCAGGAGCGAACTTCGCGGTGATTGATGTGGCGACACGGAAGGTGATCAAGGAATTGAACATGGGAGGCGGGTCTGGCGGGATTTTGGTGACGCCGGATGGTGCGCGGGCGTTTGTGGCGGTTGGAGCGGCGGGGAAGAGCAAGGTTTGTGCGGTGGATTTGAAGACGTTGGCGGTCAGCGGGGAAGTGGCAGTGGGCAGCGGCGCGGACGGGTTGGCCTGGGCCGGGAAGTGAATTGGACCTGGAATTTATGTTGCGCCTGTTTAGCTCAAAGCGGCGGCAACTTTCTTCTCGAGTGACTTGATCAACGCGTTGCGGTTGACGCCAAGGTCGCGCAGTTCGTCATGCGCCAAGGCGTCGCCGGTGCGCTCCAACGTAAACAGCAGGATTGCGTCGTCTTCGCGGCGCTGGCGAGGCGCGCCGATTTGTTCGCGAAGCGCGGCCATGAGGTTGAGCTGGCGGCGGCGCTGATCGCGGTAGAAGCGGCGAATTTGCAGGTCGGCGAAGACGAGTTCAATCAACGAAGCGCGTAGTCCCTTCCAGCGAGTGTGAAACTCCACGAGGTTTTCGATCAGGCGCCGGGCCAGCAGGTGCCGGGGGCCGCCCGCCTGGAGATGCAAGGCGGCGTTTTTCCATTCCGCGGCGACCCAATTTTCATAGACGGCGAGGAAGATTTCGCGCTTATCGGTGAAGTGCTTGTAGAAAACGCCCGGGGAATAGCCGGCCTGGCGTGCGATGCGGTTGGAGTCTGTGCCGTGGTAGCCCGCACGATTGAAGAGCAAGGCGGCAGCCGCGATCAGGCGTTCCCGTGTGATGGCCGGCGATCCGCGGCGGAGGCGGGTGGCGCGGAGTTCTTTTTCGAGATTGATAAGCACGGGACCTCTTTGACACCGGGTGGCTCGTAATGATACACCTATCACTGGTAGTGATATTTATATCACTATAGAGCGCAAGCTCAGCCGATCGCGGGAAAGTAGAAGAAGGAGACTCTATGCGTTATCTGGTGTTGGCCGGCAGAATTCTTTTCGCGTTGATTTTCATTACCGCTTCGCCGCGGCATTTCTCACATGAAGGGATCGAGCACGCGGCGGAACTCGGGGTTCCGTTGGCCAGCGTAGCGGTGCCGATTTCGGGAGGGCTGGCACTTGCCGGGGGACTGAGCGTGGCGGTGGGGTACCGGGCGCGATGGGGAGCCTGGGCACTGGTGGCGTTTCTGGTGCCGGTGACGCTGATGATGCATGCGTTCTGGAAACTGCAGGATGCGGCAGCGATCCATGTGCAGCAGGCAATGTTCGCAAAGAATATTGCCATGCTGGGAGCCGCGCTGATGATGACGTACTTCGGCGCGGGGCCGCTGAGCGTAGACCGTGAGGATCGGAGCAACTAAAGACCGTGAGGCTTCCTTGAGTCGCTCCTGGCCGAGCTACGATTCGTGTGGTTGTGACTGGGTGTCGGTGTGATGGGTGCCGTCAGCGGGGGCGCTGGGTGCGTTCATTTGCGGAGCGCCGCTGGAAGCGGCTGCGGCCATTTCACGGAGGGCCGTGGTGGGGTCCTTCATGCCGTCGAGCGTGGTCTGGGCGTGCTGGTCGACGGCGCCGACGGCGGCCACCAGGCAGGAGTAGAGGAAGGCCTTCATGCCGGTGCGAAATTCCTCGGTGGATTGCTGGGTGGCGTTGGCGACGTCGGTGACGATGGAGCGGCGACGAGCTTCGCAGGCCGCGCGATTTTCGGCGTCCAGGGCATCGAGTGAGGACATCATGCGCTGGGTTGCGTCGGAGATGGACAGATCCATCTGCACGTCCATTTGACGCTTGAACTCTTCCATCACTGAGGCGGCGGCGGACTGCAGCTGGGCACGAGCGTCGGCGCCGCAGGCTTCCAGCTGAGCGGCGGCTTCGCGGGTGACCATCTGCTTGTCTTCCATGATGCGAACGAGCTGGCGGTCGGAGACGCGGGTGGCTGCGGAATCGAACTCTTCGGTGGCGCGAGCGATGGACTCGTCGAGACGTCCGCGGATGGTGGGCTCGACTTCTCCGCCGATGCGCTCGAAAAATTTCTGGGAGTCCGTAAGATTTTGCTGGGTGGTGGCCGCGAGAACTTCCAGATGCTGGGCGATGGCTTCGGCGCGCTGGCGATATTCGGCTTGCTGCTCGTCCCAGTGGCGGCGATCGTCGGCCAAGCGCGCGTCCATGCGAATGAGGACTTCCTCGCGGGCGGACTGCATCATGGCTTCGAGGTGCTGCGCGGAATACTGCTCCATTTGATTGACGCTGGAACGGCAGACATCGTCGATTTTGGTGAGGGCCTGGCGAACGGCGTCCATCAGATGAGAATTGATGGCGCTGTGAACGGCTTTTTCGGCGGCTTGCTGGAGCTTGCCATGAACGGCGGCGACCAGTTGGTCGGAGGTGATGACCACGCGCTCTGGACGTGCGGCGGGTTGGGCACCTTCGGTCTTGTGCACGGCCGGAGGCGGAGTGGGAAATGCGGTGACGCCGGTACTGCGATATTCCGGACCTGCGGGAGGCTGAACCTTGGACGCGTCCGAGGCAGGCGCGGCGGAAGGTTCGCGCGCCGGCGCCGTGGCGGAGGCGGCTTGAAGCTTAACTCCCAAGCCGTTCATAAAGCGCTGCCAGTCATCGGGTGGTGCGGGCACGCCCCAAACGTTGGAGGGCGATTCCAGCTCAACGCCGATCTGATACATCTCGCGAGGGCTCATCGGTGGGTGAATCGAGCGCACTTGCGCGCGCATGACGGGCGCGGGATTTTCGCCGTGCGGCTCGATCACTTGCAAGCCGACCCACGACCCGACGGAGTAGTCGTGGCGGGACGGATATCGGCAACCGTGAAGATTCAGACTCACCGCGGTGGTGCGCTCTTCAAACGACAAACCCAGCTTCGTTTGTCCGACGATGATCATCGGCACGGTGCGTTCGATGCGCGTACTGCGGCGAGCTTCGATTCCCGAAAACCTTGCGGCTGCACTCAAGTTCGATTCCTCCCCGGCACTCTAATGGTGAAGCGTACCACCGTCTGTGGAGCCCGCAAGTGGAAAAAATTCAGCTTGGCGGAAAACCAAAAAACGAGGAGCAACGCCCGGGAGTATTTTATCGGAAAAGTTCCCAAAATCGGAATGGGAGGAGGCCTGGCCCAAATTGGAACTGGACGGGCACCATTTGACAGTAGTGGCGCAGGGCCATGGTGTCGAGTAAACTATCGCCCCATCCCAGCCATTGCGACGGAGAACCTCGCTCTCAATCGAGAATGCCACTCGAAGATGCCATTCAAACATGCCCCTAAACCCTAGACTCGCAACGATCAGCGGCCCATTGCGCGACTCCGTATTTCCACTGAAGGAAGAAGTGATGTCGGTGGGGAGGGAGCTCTCGAACCTGCTGTCCCTGGACGACGGTCTGGTGGCGCCCGAGCACTGCGTGGTCGCGCGAGACGGCGACCGCTGGGTGCTGCGCGATCTGGGCAGCCCAACCGGAACGTTCGTCAACGGCTTGCCTGTGAAGGAGCGGCCGCTGGCGAACGGCGATCAAATCGCGATCGGCGGCTCGGTGTTCCTGTTTTTGCAGGAGGAAGATTCCGACGCGCATCCGAACCCGGTGGAAATGGACGAGGGCGCGGAAGCCGGCGCGGCGACTACCCGTCTGCGACGCGAAGACATGCGTTATCTCCACCCGGAGGCACTGGCGGCGCTGCCGACGGCGGAACGTCTGGCGCGGGATTTGCAGACGCTGCTGAAAATCAGCACTGCGATCGGCTCGGTGCGCAACGTGGAGTCTTTGCAGTGGCAGCTCCTGGGGATGATCTTTGACGTGGTGCCGGCGGAGCGCGGGGCAATTCTGCTGGGGAAGGATCCAGAAGAGTTTGACTCGGTGGTGGCGTGGGATCGTGTGGCGGGACCGCAACACTCCGTGCATGTCGATCGTCGGCTGGCGGAGCAGGTGTTGAGGGAGCGTGTCGCGGCATTGAGCAACGATGTCAAAGCGCAAGGGGTCAACGGGGGAGCGGTAAAAGCGAGTGTCGAAGAAAAGGACGAGGACTTCGAAGACTCTGACGATCCCGAAGATATCGAGGCTGACGATGCAAGCTCGCGAGACGTGCATTCGTTGCTGTGTGTGCCGCTGGTGAATCTGGACCAATCCATTGGATTGATTTATCTCGACACGACCAATCCTGAGATTCGCTTTGCCGAAGATGATCTGCACCTGGTGACCGCGATCGCAGGAATTGCGACCATGGCCATCGAGAGCGCGCGGCAGGTGGAATGGCTCGGCAGCGAAAATCGCCGGCTGCGCGCGGAGGTCAATCTCGACCACGACATGGTGGGTGAAAGCCCCCGCATGCGCGAGGTGTATCAGCTGATCGAAAAGGTGGCGGCCAGCGATTCGACCGTGTTGATTTATGGCGAGAGCGGCACCGGCAAGGAGCTCGCAGCGCGGGCGATCCACCGCAACAGCGCGCGCCGCGATCAGCCTTTCGTGGCCATCAATTGCGCCGCCCTGACGGAGACATTACTGGAGAGCGAACTGTTCGGCCACGAGCGCGGCGCTTTTACCGGCGCGATCGCGCTGAAGCGCGGGCAGTTGGAGATGGCCAACGCCGGGACAATCTTCCTCGACGAAATGGGCGAGATCAGTCCAGCGATGCAGGCCAAGTTGCTGCGGGTGCTCCAGGAGCGTGATTTCATGCGCGTTGGCGGGACGAAGTCGCTCCCGCTCAACATTCGGATTTTGGCCGCCACCAACAAGAATCTGCAGAAGGCTACGAGGGAAGGAACCTTTCGCGAAGATTTGTACTATCGCCTCAACGTCGTCTCCATCACGATGCCGGCGCTGCGTGACCACAAAGACGACATCCCTTTATTAGCTTCCTATTTCGCCGCGAAGTGCGCCGAGAAGTGCAACCGCAGGGTGCTGGGTATCTCTCAGGATGCGCGGACGATCTTGTCGCAATACGACTGGCCAGGAAATATTCGCGAGCTGGAGAATGCTATTGAGCGCGCTGTTGTCCTCGGGTCATCCGGAATGATTTTGCCGGAGGACTTGCCGGAGACGTTGCACGAAACTCCGGCGCAGTCGATGCGTTCCTCGACCTACCACGAGGCGGTGAGGCAGCTGAAACGCCAGCTGATTCTGACGGCGATGGATCAGTCCGACGGCAAACCAACCGAAGCCGCGAGGTTGCTGGGAGTTCACGCCAACTACCTGCACCGCCTGATTCGCAACCTGGATCTGCGGCTGGCCCTCAAGAAAAAGAACAAGGGCTAATAGAAACGGGCTGATCGAAACGATTCGCTTGAATCGGGGTTGAACTCTCTGCCGGGAAATATCCGCCCGGATAGGGTTTCTATCCGATCGGATAGGGTTTTTGCATTTCTGAACAGCAGCCTTTCCCGCCATGCTCGCCTGCGATTGACTCCATCTGATTGATATTAAGCATCTTGCGGGGAAACCGGTAAGGGTCCGCGGAAACCCGCGCGTCGTGGCCTGCGAACTGCAAATGAGATTGGCGTGGATTCGGCGTAGCAAGAAATCAGGCCAAACACCGTAAAGCTCACGAAAGGAGCACTACAGTGAAATCCAAATTTAACCGCATTCTTTCCGTCGTTGCGATCACCCTGATCGCCGTTTGCGCCTCCGCAAACTCCGCCTCTGCCCAGAGCGCTTACAAAGGCACATTCACTCTGACGCAGGAAGCCCGCTGGGGCAGCGCCAAGCTGCCGGCCGGCGATTACAGCTTCGTTTTGGAATCGATGGCCATCCCGGCAAAGATCACCGTGCGAGGTCCGAACGGCTCGCAGTTCGTCACCACCGTTTCGAACGATCGCGAGAACCTGGACCGGTCGAGCAGCTTGAAGATCGAGCGGCGTGGGAACTCTCGCTTCGTCAGCGAGATTTACCTCGCTGAAATCCAGCTGCAACTCCACTACAGCGTTCCGGCTTTGCCGAAGGACGAGCTGTTGGCGATGGGCCCTGTCTCCACCGAGACGGTGCTGATCGCGTCCGCGAAGTAAGGTTTAACCAAGAGCTCCGCAACCCAATCCTACCGCTGAGAGCGGGCCACACCCACCACCACCCCCAAAAAACCGGTTCGCTCTCAGCTATCCTCCTTAAAAGAAACCCCGCAGGCGAGATCGCCTGCGGGGTTTCTCTGTTTTCTGGAGTCGTGGGCGGAGGGCCGCATGCGCTGCGGGTCAAAAGGGAAGCGAAGAGAGGTCGACGTTGCCGCCGGAGAAGATTATGCCGAGTCTGGGTGATCGGCCGTCACTTCGCGCCGGCAGGCCCGGCGCGGCCACAGCGCCGGGTTTGAGCAACGGAGCGATGGCCACGGCCGACGATGGCTCGATGATGATCTTCATGCGCTCCCAGATCAGCCGAGTGGCGGCGATGATTTCGTCTTCGGTGACGCGCAGCACTGCAGCCACGTGCTTCTGAAGAATGGCGAAGGTGCGGGGGGAGAGGGAAGCGCGCAGGCCGTCGGCGATGGTGTCGCTGGAGTCTTGCGATTGCAGGGTGCCGGTGGTCAGCGAGCGATACGCGTCGTCAGCGCGCTCGGGCTCGCAGCCGAAGATTCGGACGTCCGGGCGAATGCCTTTGGAGCCGAGGCAGGTTCCGCTGAGCAGGCCGCCGCCGCTGACGGGAGCGAACACGGCGTCAAGATCGCCGATATTCTCGAGGAGTTCCTTGGCCGCCGTGGCTTGTCCGGCGATGATGCGATCGTCGTCGTAGGGATGGATCAGGACCGCTCCGGTTTCGGCCTGAACGCGCGCGCTGACTTCCGAGCGTGACGTCATCGTCGGATCGCACAGGGTGACTTTGCCACCGTAGTTTTCCACCGCGCGCTGTTTTACCTTGGGTGCATTCCTGGGCATGACGATCCACGCGGGAACCCCGCGCCAGCCTGCCGCACAGGCTACGGCTGCGCCGTGGTTGCCGCTGGACATCGTGACGATGCCGCGCGCCGCTTCTTCGCCGGAGAGGGAGAAGATAGCGTTGGTGGCGCCGCGAATCTTGAAGGAGCCGGTTTTCTGTAAATTCTCGCACTTGAAGAAAAGCTGCGCGCCGGTCATGGCGTCCAGGGAAGCGGAGGTGAGCACCGGGGTGCGGTGGACGCGCGGTGCGATGCGCGCGTGCGCTTGTTCGATGCTGCGCCAATCCGGGGTGGTGTCCATTGCTGCTGCGGTCGGCTGCGTGGAACTCATCGGGCTCCGATAGTTGGTGCAGAGGTGCGAAGCGCATTATCTCACACGAGGATTTGTTCGTAGACCGAAAGGAGAGGGGAAAAGAGAATCTTGTGAAAAAGGGGACGGGTCGCGGCTCGCGACGGCCGTCGAAAACCTGGTTACTCCGCCGAATGAGGGATTTCTCACTTGACCGCGATTGCGGCTCTGATAGCCTTGGACTCCCTTCGCTTGTCGTTGCGAGATTGCCGCCGAATTCTTGCCTCGAACAGAGGAGGACAATATGGATGGTTCCGAACGCCGCCAGCTCACTCGTTATAACGTACGCTCACCGTTGCGCTTTCGCGCCATTAATCTGACCGCAGACAAGAGCGATCACTTCACCGAAGCGATCAATGTGTCGCGCGGTGGATTTTTCTTTGCGTCGTCCGCGCCGTTGCAGGTGGGCACGCCGATCGAAGCGACCTTGCACATGCCTGCGGAAATTACAGGAAACAAAGCGGAAGAGACGAACTGTACCGCGAGGGTTGTGCACGTGCGGAACACGCCCTATGGTGACGGGCGGATCGGTTTTGGAGCGGAAATCGAGAAATTCCAGAATCCCTCGGGGCAAGACCGCCGCTGACGCAGATATTCGCGGAGCGCTGAGGAAGACTCCGCCGTCGCTTCGCTCAAGGACAAACCGAAAGAATCAGGGTTTCGCCTGGATCGTGGTTTTGGCGCTGCCCACGTTGTCGAAGTGATCGTAGGCACGAACTGCCACACTGTGCTCGCCCGGCGCCAGCCCGGTGAGCTTCACCTCGTAGTGTTCTTCCGGTGCGTCGCTGATGTTGCCCGCGGGCGCGATCAGGATCCAATCGCCACCATCCAGGCTGTACTGAGCGCGGTCGATGCTGCTAGTGGTGTCGTGCGCGACGAACTGCAGCAGAGTCACGCGGCCGCCGGGCGCTCCGGAATCTGAAACCGCGCCTTGAATCTTGACCTCTGGCGGCGTGTTGTCCACCACGAAGCGCTCGCTTTCCCGCTCGGTACTCAAGGCTACGTCCGGGGGATTGGCGGCTGAATCGGTCGCGGTAATCTTCAGATAGTAAGCGCCGTCGGGCAGGGAAGTCCCGTCCCAGGAGTAAAACCTCTGGTCGAGCTTGTCTTTCATGAGCTTCCACTGGGTCTCATTCTCGGCTCGATAGTAAACGGCGAAGCGCAGCTCGTCGTCATTGTCGTCGTGGGCGCTCCACAAAACGGAAAAGTAGCCCTTTTGGAGGAAGCCTTGCGGCGTTTGTTCGAAGTGTGCCTGCGGGCTTGGCGCGATCACGATTCCTGAGCTGAAGCTCGGCGGAAGTTTCAAGTTTGCGCTGGGCTGCTGGCCGGACTGGATCAGGTTCGCGCCCTGCACCCGCGTTCCGGGATCCTGCACCATGATGCCGTCGATGACCGGAGCGACGTTGCGCGGCAGATACGCGACGCTAACCCAGTCGATGCCGTCACCCGGTCGGCCATCGTGAATGACCGCTTTCCATTGCACGAATCGTGCCGCAGGAATTTCCATGCTGCTGCCGAGCTTCGCGTACGGCCCGAACCAGCGCGACCATTCCTTGCCGGGATCCTCGGTGTTGCCTGAGCGCGCGAAGAACTCCAGGCGCGGCCCGGCCGAACTTGGCGCGGATTTTGCGGCGGTTATCGATGCAGGAGGAGGGCTCCACCAGTCGAGGCGTCCCCACTGGGAGAAAAGCTGCGCGTCGAAGGAGCGCGATTCGTAAGTACCTTCAGGTTCATATTCGGGGCCAAGCGAGAAAACTTTGCCCGGGTTGGCGGTGCAGAGAAAGATTTTGCCGTCGGCGCCGCGAGTGATCCCGGTGATCTGGGCCGAGCCGGATTTCGCGAGTTGCGCGAAAACGCCGCGGCCGTCGACCGCCAGCAGCGAGCCATTGTTGCCGGTGCCGGCGAGCAGCCTTCCGTCGGGATTCAGAGCCAGCGTGTAGACCACGTCGTCGCGCGAGGTCCACAACTCTTCCGGCGCGCCATTGGGTGAAATTTTATAGATGCTGCTGGACAGCACCGGCGGAAAGGGAATGAATGGCGCGGGGTTCTGCTGTGCGCCTCCGGCCACGGCGCCGCCCCCGGTGATCGTGGTGACTCCTTGCGACGTGGTGATGACGGTCGTGCCGCCGGACCCGGGGCGCTGCTTCTCGCCGATGGCCGATACGTAGATATTTCCGTCTGCCGCAATCGCCAGCGAGGTGACTTCGCGTTTCGAGGTTTCGTACAGCACGAAACCTGTGGCGGAGGCAGCATCCTTGTCTTTGCGCGCGTCTTTGCCTTTATCTTTTTCTTTATTGAGGCGGGTGATGCGCAGCACGCGGCCGCTCGGCTCGGTGCCGGCGATCAAGTTACCTTGCGGGTCGAATGCCAGAACGCGGATGTGCGCTTCATCGCTGTTGTAGAGCAGCTCACCGTTTCCGTCGGGCGCAACCGCAAACACCTGCCCTTTGTCTCCGGTAGCGACATACAGAGTGCCGTCCGCGCCGAATACCAGATCCCAGATGTATTTCGACTTAGGATCGAAGAAGACGGATTTTTCGCCGCTCGGTGAGACCCGATAAACCTTGCCGTCGGGCGAAGTGCCCACGTACAGGGCACCCTTGGCGTCGAAGGCGATGGCCTGTGCCGCCAGATCAGTGGACTCAAACGCTGTGCTGGGCTTGCCGTTGGCGTCGAAGCGAAAAACTTTCGCGGGTGACCCTCCCGCAGCGTAGAGCGTGCCCTTGGGATCCGCGCGTACGGCCCAGAGGTAGGAAGCGTCGGCGTCAGAGATCAACTTGAATCGCGGAGACAGCTCCAGTCGGCCGTCGCTGCGTACCGCGACGCCGGTCGCGGTGCCCTTGAGGAAGTCTTCGTAGGTGGACTGGCGCCAAGTGCGCGTGTGTTCTGGGTGAAGAGGAGCTGCGAGCGCGACAAGCAAGCAAAGGAGCAACGCGAAAATTCCGGTCGGCTTGGCCGAGCAGACATCCGCGAAATGTTTTACTCCGACGGTCGGGCCGCGCAGGCCACACAACTCGGTCAAAAATTTTCGCTTGAACATTCTGTGATCACCGGATTTGTAGATTCAGGGAGATGACCCCGGTAACGGGGCCGCCGAGCTGCACCGAAGCTTCGCTGGCTAGCGATTCGCGCAGCACTTGCACGCTGCCCGGCGCGGGACGCCCGTCGATCATATTGATCTGCGACAGCGGGGCGTTAGGAAGTTCCTTGTCGTCCCACAAGATCGTGGGTGATGGCACGAACAGTCCTACGTAAAGGCGATCGTTGCGGCGCTCCTTGTTGAGGAGGGTGATGAGTTGGTCGAGCCCGGTCGCGGGACCCGAGCTGCCGGAGAAAGCGAAGCCGCGCGAGGCGCGATTCAGCAAATCCCCGTCACCCACCAGCACGCGAAGTGATGTGCCGTGGGCGATCTGATCCGGGACGCGCACGGATGCTTCCTCGATGCGTGCCGCACCGCGATACGGATGCAGCAGAACGCGCACGCGCAAAGTCTGCCCGGGCATGGCTTCGCCCTTTTCCAGCCACGCGCTGTCGATCGTGAACGACTGGCGGCCGGGGACGCTGTCTACCTTGAGGGAAATGTGTTCGACGGTCGGCAACTCATACGTATTCGTGAATAGCCGCGTAAACATATTCTGCACGCTTAGCGCGATGGGCAGGCCGTCGGGGCTCAGGGAGTCGCCGGGGGCGTACGTATTTTCGATTTGCACCGGCGCGTGGCCTTGCAGACGAATTTCGCCTGAGAGATGCAACGTGTTGCCTTCGCCATAGATCGCGTTTTGCGTGAGGCCGTTGAAAGTAGTGAGCGCCACCAGCAAAGGAGTGAGCTTGGGGTGATTCACCATCTCAAAGTGAAGCTTTTTCTGCCCCGCGCCGGTGTTGATATCCAGGTCCAGCGGAATCATTGCGGGGCCTGCGCCCAATTTTCCTGTCACGGCCGTCAGATGGTCGCCGACGATTGTGCCGATCGCTCCGCCCACGTTGACGATTTTTGTCGACGCCAGCGACGACGACAAAGTGGTGACCACGCGGCTGCGCGCCATCGGCAGCTGTACATCACCAAGGCTCAGAAATGGGTGACCGCAGAGGAACACGCGGTCGCCTTGCACCGCCGTCACCGTGCACGCGGAATTGATCGATGCGTCACCGCGCACCAGCACCATGCCGGCCATGTCTCCCGCAACCAGATGCGCGTCATCCGCCCGCGGCGCCGATGTACCGCCCTGCGCGGCGACAAATCCGTAGCCCTGAATTTGCGAAGCGAACTGTTGCAGCGTTGCGGACTGAAATCCAGAAAACACCAGAGGGGTGGCGATGGGTTCTAGCGCGGAACCTGAAGGCAAACCTGTGCGCGAAGCGGCCTCGTTCGGCAGCGCCATCTGCTGCGACATCACCGGCGACGCGTTGCCCTGTGCCTCCGGATGCATGACGTCTTCGATCGGCGTCACCCCGGCAATCGCTTCCTTCGTGAACACACCTAGTTTCAACGAGAGCGCGCCGGCGAGTTTGCCGTCCAGGTACACCGGGCTGCCGCTCATTCCGGCCACTACTCCGGTGTGCTCGACCTTCGGACCCTTCAGCTCCACCAGGATGATCGACTGCCGAGGACCGAGGAAATTGGGCATTACGCCGATCACTTCCAGGTCGAATTTTTCGATCTGATCGCCGGCGAAAATCGTGTAGGCGTAGCCCTGCATGCCCTCGCGGACCTGGCTTACGGGCAGGATTTCGTTGGATTGGGCGCAACCACTTGGCGCGAGCGCTCCGACGCCCAGCGCGATCGCCAAGGCGGGAGCGGCCAATAACGCGACGCGGGAGAAAAGCCAAGTCATGAAGCGATTAGACGGCAACAACGTCGGGAGAGGGCCGCGCATGAAAGGTCATAATACTTGGCGGGGTACGGGGAAGCAATCGAACGGCCGGATGGTCCGGCCTAGAGCCGAGAGGCTAGGCGTCCTAGTACACGCTCGGAGTGGTTTCTGTGGCTCTCATCAATGATCGCAATGGGTTACGGCTCCGGAAAACCAACACGCTTCAGGAATTTGGCGTAGCGAGGATCATCTCGCAACGCATCCCAAACCTGCTCTTGGCGAAAATAGGCCAACCGGACGAAGCGTTCCTCGTAGGCCTTATCGAGCCACTCGCAGGCGTGATCCTTGTCTCCCAATCCTGTGTAGACCATGGCGAAATATAAGGCTGGTGCATAACCCTGTCTGGAGGCCGCGGCCAGTTGATCCAGCGCTTTCTGCGCCTCGGCGCGATGGCCGAGACGCCCTTGCACGAATCCCAGGAGGCCCGAATCACGCGCCAATCGCTGCAGATCAGCGCGCAAATCCGACGCTTATTGATAGCGCAGCGACCTATCTTTTTCCAACGTCTTGTCGATGATCCGTTGCAGTTCCGGCGGAGCCGTAGGATTCAGTGACTCAACAGACGCGGGTGATAACTCCAGGATGGCGTGGCTCACCACGCCGACCGTATTGCCGGGAAACGCCAGCTTGCCGGTCGCCATCTCGTAGATCACTGAGCCCAAGGAAAACAGGTCCGACCGTGCGTCCAGATTTTCGCCACGCACCTGCTCGGGCGACATATATGCCGCGGTCCCCATCACGCTTCCGGGGCTGGTGAGCCATTCCGGCCCGCCGCGACCACCGGAAGTGACCGTGTGCTCGCTTCCGGTTTCCGCCGCAGTCAACTTGGCCAGGCCAAAATCCAAAACCTTCGCGTGCCCGCGTTCGGTGACGAAAATATTCGCCGGCTTGATATCCCGGTGGACGATGCCCTTAGCGTGCGCGGCGTCCAGCGCATCGACGATCTCGATCGACAAAGCCAGCAATCGGTCGGTCGCCAACGGCTTGGCCCCAATTTCCTTATTCAGCGTGCGCCCTTCGAGGAGCTCCATAACCAGAGAACTGCGCTCATCCTCGTTTCCGATTTCATAAGCGTGCAGATGCCTGGATGGTTGAGCGTCGAAGCCGTACGCGCCTCGCGCTGAAAACGGTCCAGCGCCACTCGATCGCGGGAAAGTTCGTCAGGAAGGAATTTCAGCGCCACAAAGCGGCCCAGCGTGGTGTCTTCCGCTTTGTAGACGACGCCCATGCCACCGCGTCCTAGTTTCTCGACGATCCGGTAATGGGAAATTGTGCGGCCGATCATGGGTCGAGTACGTGGGTCGTTGGGCATGGTAGTTGGCATAGAAAGTGTCGTCAACACGAGTCGCCGATCTCGGTTCTTGAGTCCCGCTTCCTCGAAGCCTTACCTGCGAGGTAATGGCCTGCCCGCGCTCCTCGTGCTAACGTCAGAGAAGTATGGGATCAGTGCGAACAATCGGTGACTTGCTACGCGAGTGGCGGCAGCGCCGCCGACTCAGCCAACTCGACCTGGCGTGCGAAGCGGAAATTTCGACGCGCCACCTGAGCTTTCTCGAAACCGGCAGGTCGCAGCCGAGCCGCGAAATGGTGCTGCATCTGGCCGAGCAACTGGAAGTGCCGCAGCGAGAACGCAACGTATTATTGGTTGCCGCTGGCTACGCGCCGATGTTTCCTGAGCGCTCGCTGGAAGATCCCGTCCTCGACAACGTGCGCCGGGCCATCCACATCGTCCTTGAAGCGCAAAAACCGTATCCCGCCTTCGCAATCGATCGCCACTGGAATATCGCTGCGTCCAACGCCGCTCTTCCGCAGCTGTACGACGGCGTGTCACCCGAACTACTGAAGCCGCCGGTGAACGCCCTGCGGCTGGGCTTATCACCCGACGGTCTGGCGCCGAAAATCGCCAACCTCGCGGAATGGCGCGCGCATCTGCTCGCCCGCCTCCGTCGCCAGATCGATCTAACCGGCGACCCGTCGTTGATGGAATTGCTGCAAGAGCTGCTCAAGTATCCCGGTGGCGTCAGCAAAACGCCCACGATGCCGGTCGGCGCGATGCAGCACGCCGTCGTCGTGCCATTGCAGATTCGAGCTGGCGGGCAAATGCTCTCCTTCTTCAGCACGACAACGATCTTCGGCTCACCGGTCGACGTCACGCTCTCCGAGCTCGCCCTGGAATGCTTCTATCCCGCCGACGAAGCCACCGCCGACGCCGTGCGGGCCATGACCGATTCCGCTCCGTCAGCGCAAGAAGGACCCGCCAGGCGCATCGCCTCCTGAACCTCCACCCGACAAGCAGAACGCGCAGGCGGCCAAGTCTTGAGCTTTTTTTGGTCATCCCGAGCATAGCGAGGGATCTGGTTTTGTCATACCGTCTGTCTTAAGGCCGGGTCTGCTCTTAAGGCCTTTTTCTGTCATCCCGAACCTGCTTGCCACAGGCAGGCGTAGCAAGGGACGATGGGTCAAATTAGGTTGGCGTCGGCTCGGCACTGCTTGGCAGTGGCGGTGGGGATCGAAAGTTCATCCCTATAAATAAGTCCTGAGTTGTTAAAGGCGTAGCACCACTGCCCTTCATCCAACTGGCGTCAAATGGTGTCAAAGCTCTTATCGGACAGCATGGGGTTATTCAGGCGGCATCCTGTTGATTGCAGCCATTGCGACATATCCACCATTGCTTTGGCAAATTCCCATCCGCCCATCGGAGCACCATGAATCGTTCCTCGCACTTTAGGCACTCAAGCATGAGCGGGTCAAGCGTAGGCGACACCACCTTCACGCCGAACGTTTTCAAGTGCTCGTTCGTTATCTCATATGGTTCTCGTTGGGTGTTGTAGCTCAAATTCCCGCCAAAGGTGTAGCGCAACTGCCCTTCTCCGAATTGGTGTCAAATGGTGTCAGACGTTCGGGCGGGTGGCAAAGAGAATCGCTACGTGACCTCTACCATCGCTTACAGATCGGGAGTACGGCGGGGTGCCGCATCCTTTGCGGGTTCCGCCCGCCTGCCGCGGGCAGGCAAAGGGTGCGGGGGTTGACGTTATCTTGAGCTGTTCGGCTTGAGTTCCTCCAACTTCCGTCTTCGCGCACCCCCGATATCCACACTTCATTCGAATGTTTGCTCACCAGATAGTACTTTAGTTAAATTGACGCCCCGCAAAGCCCTATGATCACCTGATGCGGCCCGGTGCCCAACCGTGCGGTCGTCGCGGGTATCCTCCCTTCCAGACCGACAAAAACCGTCGTTTGCGGCCATTTTCGCCCGTAAGTCCTTTCCTTGCCACACATCCGAAAAAAACGCGCCGCAACCCCTTTGTTTGCCACACATCCAAAAGCACCGGGGGGTGTCCCACCCTGCACCGAACCCTAACTCGACAGAAAATGAGCCCACATTACCTGGCACGTCATCGACTCGCTTCCATCGCTCGCCTATTCATGGTGCTGCGCACGCAACTCGTGCCCAGGAGAAAGCCATGAATCGACGAGAACTCTTCAAATCCGCCACTGCCGCTACCGTGAGCGTCGCCACAGGGGCAGCATTGCTCGCCTCTGATCCCGACGCTGTTTGGGGGAGTGCCGCAACACGTGAATCGCCCGCTCGGACGCTGCTACCTATGCCGTTCATCGAAACGCGGGACCGAGCCGGCTTGTTTTACCGCGACTGGGGCACCGGCAAGCCGGTCGTCTTTCTGCACGGTTGGGCCCTGAATTCCGAGGCGTGGCAATACCAGATGGCGCATCTCGCGGGTCACGGTTTCCGTTGCGTAGCGTTTGATCGCCGCGGCCACGGGCGTTCCACCGATCCCGGCCGCGGCTATGATTTCGACACTTTGGCGGACGACCTCGGTGCGGTGCTTGAGCGACTCGATCTGCGTGACGTGACGCTCGTGGGGCATTCCATGGGTTGCGCGGAAATTGCGCGCTATCTCACGCGCCACGGCGCGAATCGCATTACGCGCGTGGCCATGGTGTCGATGAGCCTGCCTTTTGCATTGAAGACGCCCGACAATCCCGATGGCGTCGATAAGACGATCCTCGATGCGCAGCGCGCGACATGGGCCACGGATTTTCCCAAGTGGCTTGGCGAGAACGCGCGGCCCTTTTTCGCTCCGGAAACCTCGCAGCAGATGGTGGATTGGGGCATCCGGCTGTGCCTGCAAACCTCACTGCAGGCGATCCTGGAATGCAATCGCCTCGATGTGGAGGTCGATTTCCGTCCTGAACTCCCGGCGATCAAGGTCCCGACGCTGATCATTCATGGAGACCACGATTCGTCCGCGCCGCTCGACTTCACGGCCAGACGCGTGGCGAAGCTGGTGCCGGGCAGCAAGCTGAAGATCTACGAAGGCGGTCCGCACGGCCTCATGTTCACGCACACGAATCAACTGAACGCCGATTTGCTGGACTTCGTGAAGTCTTAGGCCAGATTTACGTGATGTAGGGGCGCGCTCAGCGCGCCCCTACCACACTGAAACACAATGAGGAGAAAAGTCGATCGGGAGATCGCGCTGGGAGACAAGCCGCTGCGGCTATTGCCGAGCGTAGGTGCTGGGGAAATCCACTTCGATCGGCTCGATCAGGGGCACCAGCCACGTCAGCAGTTTCTGGTGCACGGGATGCTGTGTATAGCCCTCAAACGACGCCTTGTCCGAAAATTTCATCACGCCGCCCAATTCGTAACCCTGGGCGCGCGGCGACTCATTGCGGCCAACCCAGCTTTCCAGCACCGCGGAGATTTCGTGCTGCAATTTGCGAATTTCGTCCACGCAATGATTTTTCTGCTCTTCGCTGACCTTCGGCTTGAATCGAAACGCAAACATATGGATGTACATGGTCGGCTCGCTCACTTCTCTGGAGTTCGCAAAGATGCGACTGCGATGATTGTTGGAGACCCGAAGCGCCTTTGTCAACTTGCGGAAAGCGCAGTGAGCACGACACGCGCTGCGTTCACCATTTGCGGTGGAATTCCACCGTTTCCCGGCACACAATTTCGCTCGTGCTTTTCACTACGATCACGATTAGCAGGTATTCGCCATCTTCCGCTGCGTGCCCCATCGACGGATGGCTCTCCACAGAGAATGATGCCGTGCCATTGGAACCCCGCAGCGTGTACTGGCCGATGGTCAGCCCGGGAATGGCCTGCTTGCCGGCATTCAGCGGAATTCCCCGGACGGCCAGGCTCTGCAGATCGTGGCCTCCCGTATAGGTGTACGGCACATTTCCCACCAGCGGATTGCCTTGATCCGGAAACACTACGGCGCCAAGAGTGCACGGCGCGGCCGCGGGCGCAGGGGGCGCCGTCGAAGTAGCGTCCAGATTTTTCAGCGCGTAATCCACCGGCACCGTGGTTTCCACTTCAACTGGCTTGCCGTTGCGCATCGTCGGCTGATAGCGCCACTGCTTTACGGCGTCGATCGCGGCTTGGGCCAGTACCGGATGCCCGGAAATTGGCGTGGCGCTCTTCACCGAGCCGTCCTTCGCCACGATTACTCGCAACTCCACGGAACCGGAAATGTGCGCTTGTCGCGCCAGCATTGGATACGCGGGGTTCACACGACTCACAATTTTTGCGGCTTGCTCGGCGGAGGGAATCTTGACGCGTTCGGGCGCTAACGCCGCCGGCGCTGGTTTAGGCGTCGGTTTGAAGTTGGCGGGTTCTGCGGAAGCGGGCGCTTTACCGGGCGATGCTAAAGCAGGTGCTGCATCGTTGGCTGCCCCGACAGGCGACGTGGGCTCAGATTTCGGCGGCACAGCATCATTGTGCTGTGGCGCAGCAGGCACAACGCTCGCCGTGCTTGGCGCAACGCTTGCGGCCGCCGGGGCCGCGCTCTGGGCCGTCGTGCCGCCTGTGGCGTGATCCTCGTCGTGCCCTCGCAAGTGATGCCAGGACAATGCCAGCACCACGCCGATCAAGGGCACTGCGATCAACAGGACCAGCCACGCGGGGATATGCAGTCCGGGGCGCGGCTGAACAATCGATCCTGACACGGCTTGGCCGCCGGCGGTCGCTTCCGCTGGAACGCGCCGGGCAGGTCGCGCAGTGCTGGCACTGGTCCGCGTCGCCGTCGATCCCGGCTGCCGCGTGTTTCCCACGAGCGCGGCCGCCAGATCCGCCGATTCAATCGCAGCCGGCGAATCGGTTGGTGGTATGACGACTGTTTCCGGCACGCTGGGGACCCTTGCCGCTGCCTGCGCTAATTTCGCGCGTCTCTTGATTTCTTCGTTCCGCGCGATTTCGACCTGCGCCGAGGTCGCGGCTTGCCGATTGGCTTCCGCTTGGCGTGCGGCTTCGGCCTGACGCGCCGTCTCCGCTTGCCGCGCCGCTTCTTCTTGCGCCGCGCGATCGCGGCGCGCCTTCTCAGCGACCTCTGCCGCCTCCGCCGCGGCGCGTTCGCCCGATTCTCGCTCCGCGGCAGCAACCGCGTGCTGCCCAGATCCAATCTCCGGCGCGGTCCCCGGCTGCAAATCGAACAGCGCGCCCTCCTGCGACCTCATATAAAGGACCGGCGTCGCCCATTCCTGCCCGTACTCTTCCTTGAATAGGGCCTTGCGCGACTCGCACACCGCCGCATCCACCGGGTTTCCCTCGGCGATCGCCCGATAAAACTCGCGGGCAAAAACTTTCGCGGCGATATCGCTGATTTCAAACTGCATCGCGATCACCGCGGGCACTCGCTGCTGCAACAAGCTTTGCGCGACGCCCGAAAACGGATCTTTCCGTGAGCTGCGCGCGCCCTCACACGCGTTGAGCACCGCCAGCCGCAGCGAGCGATGGTCGTGCAGCTGCAAGCCCAGCATCTCGCCGCGCACCGGATAAGACATCCCGGCCTCATCCTCAAACTGCAGCACGCCGTCCTCGGCGACGTTGTCGAATCCGCCGTGCCCGATGAAATGGAATATGTGGAATGGAGCGCCGCGCGCGCGCAGGCGCAAGGCATCGAGCGTTGCTGAAGGCAATCGCTCCAACACCAGATGCCCGCCCTTTACCAGATCACCCAATGCATCCTGCAGCCGCTCCCACTCGCCTTCTGCATCCAACCGCTTCAGGTTACGCGGCCCTGCAATCATCACCAGCAATCGCAGCGGCAGGGTGGCGCGCAATGGAGCGATGCGCTGCGGCAAGTCCAGAAAACGCACTACCGGCGTTTCCGTGGAAGTAGTCAGAAAATGATTCTGGCTCTGGTCGTAGAGGAATTCCCATGGCAAGTCGGCCAATTCGGGAACGTCGGTGAGCCGCAGCCGAATCCGCAGACCGCGATCACTGTTGATGGACTGCTCGATGCTGCCGCGCAGCTGCGCGATCATCTCGCCGCAAAATATGGCGCTGAACAAGCGGCCGCCGAACTCTTTCGCAGCGTGAAGTTCCGGCATATCCACGCGGCGCATGCTGCGGCGCACTTGTCCGATGCGGCTGAGAAAATTACCGAGTTCGATGTCGCTGAAGGGCAGTACGAATTCGCCGGTGGCCTGCCCGGTTGGGGCATTCAGCAGGCGCACCCGATACTTCTCTCCCGCACGTTCAATCTGCAGGTCGAAGTCGTCGTACTTGAGGGACACGATTTACTTCCCGTCCGGAGCTTTCTTCCAGGTGAGGTTGATCTTGAAATTGGCTTCGGTCGAAGCCTTGGCGATGATCGCGCCCGTTTCCGCGTTCATTTTCACGCCGAATTCCACTTCCACTTCGTCGGGGGGCTGCGCCAGGGAGCGCAGCTGACTCAGAATGCCTTCCGCGGCATAACGAATCTTCGACAGAGCTGCCTCAAAGGTGTCGGTGGCCGTCGCGATGGCCTCGGAGGTTCCCCCGCGCATCACCCGGCGCACCGGGTCGGTCGTATCGGTTTCCACCACCAGAACGCCGCCGCCGCTTAAAGGGAATTGCGCAAGCTCAGCCATGGAGACCTCGCCGAATTCGGTTACGCCCGAAATTCAGCCAAGATGCGTGTTTCGACCCTGTTTACTAACGCTGAGTATATATGAATGGGGAAGTTACGATGACGCTTGGTGTTCTAAGAATACGCGACGTATCGACTGAGGCACTGCGATTCCGAATCGCTTGGGAAACGCGAGCCAACGATTTCATCTTGGCGGGAAAAGCTCTATTCGTAACGCAGCGCATTCACCGGATCGACTTTCGTCGCCCGCCGCGCAGGCAAGTAACACGCGACGGCCGCCACTCCAGCCAAGAGCAACGCCACACCAGCAAACGTCAGCGGATCGGTCGGCCGCACCCCAAACAAGAAGCTAGCTATCACCCGAGTCACTCCCAACGCCGCTGCGAATCCGATGACAATCCCCAACCCCGCCAATCGCGCTCCCTGCCCCAGCACCATCGCAAACACGCCGGCCGGCCCCGCACCCAGAGCCATTCGAATCCCAATCTCGCGCGTCCGCTGCGACACCGAATACGAAATCACGCCGTACATTCCGATCGATGCCAAGACCAAAGCCAGCATCCCGAACGAAGCCACCGCCAGCATGACAAATCGTAGCTGCATCATCGAATCGTCCACCAACTTCGTCAGCGTAGAGACTTTCGCCAGCGGCAAATCCATATCGAGCGACGCCACCGCCTCGCGCACGCTCCCAGTGATCGCCATGGGATCCGACCGTGTCCGCAGCGCCACCCGCATGTTCAACATCGACGGCCAGACTTTCTGGTTGTACAGCACATACATTTCCGGCGGGCTCTGCTCTCGTATCGAAGTATGTTTCGCGTCCGCTACGATCCCCACAATCGTCGCCAACGGATAGGTCTTCGATCCGGGAGCGGCTTGCTTCCCGATCGCATCCTGCCCCGGCCAATATTTTTCGGCCATGCTGCGATTCACGATCGTTACCGGCATTCCGTCCGCCGTGTCCGACTCCGCAAAATCGCGCCCTCGCAGCAAAGCGGTCCCGACCGCTGACAAATATCCCGGCGACACCATCGTGTAATTCGCGAAAGGCAGTTCGCGCGTATCCGCCGCCGCGGCGTCGCTCAACCGAATCACGGTGCTCTCGCCCTCGCCGCCCATCGGCACGGTCTCGCCGATCCCTGCGGACTCCACGCCTGGAATGGCCCGCAATCGTTCCAGCAAGGCGCGATAAAAGGTCACCACCCGCGGCACCTCTGCGTATTTCAACGGCGGCAACGACATCTGAAACGTCAAAACGCGATCGGCATTGAACCCGCCATCCGCCGCCAGCATTTGCAAAAAGGTCCGCGCCAGCAATCCCGCCGACACCACCAGCACCATCGCGAGTGCAACCTGCCCCACCAGCAATGCGTTTCGCAACCGCGCGCTGCCGGCGCTATTTCCAACCTGCCGCCCCGCGTTCTTCAATGTCCCGATCAAATCCGACCCGCGCGCGCCGAGAATCGGCGCCACCCCAAACAAAACTCCGGTAACCAAAGAGACTCCGAGCGCAAACGCCAGCACCCGAAAATCCACAGCCACTTCCCGGAGCCTCGGAATATTCTCCGGCCCAAACAATTTCACAAAATAGATCCCCGCAAAAGCCAGCCCCACGCCCGCCACTCCAGCCAACACCGTCAAAATCAATCCCTCAGTCACCAGCTGCCGCACCAGCCGCTCCTTCTTCGCCCCCAGCGCCGCGCGCAAACTGAATTCTTTCTTTCGCACCAGCGCCCGAGAAAGCAGCAAATTCGCCACGTTCGAACACGCAATCAACAGCACCACGCCCACCGCCGCCAAGATCAATTCCAAAGGCCGCCGTGTATCCCCCACGATCTGTTGCGTCAGCGTAACCAGCCGAATGTTGAACCAGCCCTTCCACTGAGCGTCCTGCGCTTCCGCATCCCGGGTCACCAAATCCATCTGTGCCTGCGCCTGGCGCAAGCTGACGCCGGGATTCAGCCGCGCGATCGCCGCCATCTCCGACGGCCCGCGTTTGGGCGTCGCGCCAATCGCGATCGGCACCCACAGCTGCGCCTCTCTCGGAAAATTGAAACTAGCCGGCATCTCCTCAGCCCGCGGAAACGCAAAGCTGCCCGGCATCACACCGACGACCGTGTACTCGTAACCGTTCAACTCAATCGAGCGCCCCAAAACGCCGCGGTCCGCGCCAAACCGCTCCCGCCACAACGCGTCGCTCAACACCACGACGTGTTCGTGACCCGGCTGATCTTCCTCCGCGCTGAACGTGCGTCCCAAAGCAGGCGCGATCCCCAGCGCGGAAAAAAAGTCCGCCGAAGCCCGAAATCCATCCAGAAACGCCGGCTCCCCCGCTCCTGTCAAATTGAAAGAATCATTACGGAAAACGCCGAAGGCCTGAAAAACACTCTGCTCTTTCCGAGCTACGCCGAACTGAGCCTCCGACCACGGAAAATACTCCGAGCCCAGATTCACTCCTGGTGGCGAAATCAGCGACGGCGACACAATGCGCCCGGCCTCAGCGTAGGGAAGCGGCTTCAGCAAAATTCCATCCACCAGGCTGAACACCGCGCTGCACGCTCCAATCCCCAGCGCCAAGGTCAAAATCGCCACCGCGGCAAATCCAGGACTCTTCCGCAGCATCCGCAGACCAAATCGCGCATCGTGCGCGAACTCCTCCAGGAAATCCACGCCGCGAGCGTCGCGGCACTCTTCCTTCACCTGCTCCAATCCACCAAATTCCATCCGCGCCCGCCGTACCGCTTCCTGGCGGCTGGCGCCACCAAGCATCTGCTTCTCCACGTATCGTTCGAAATGCGTTCGCACCTCGTCGTCCAGCTCCGATTCCACCGTGCTGCGCCGCACCAGAGCCCGCGCACGAAACACCAGGTCGCTCCACCACTCAGTCAAGTTCCACATACCCACGCCCCGCCTAGGTCGTCTCCAGAACCTGCGCTACCGCCGCCGTCAATTTCCTCCACGCATCCTGTTCCACCTTCAATTGCTTCTTCCCGGCACCGGTCAACTCATAATATTTCGCCCGCCGGTTATTGTCGGAAGTCCCCCATCGCGCCTTGATCCACCCGCGCCGCTCCAACCGATGCAACGCCGGATACAAAGATCCCTGCTGCACGCGCAAAACCTCGCTGGAAATCTGCTGCAAGCGCTCCGAAATCGCCCACCCATGGAGCGGTTCCAAAGCCACCGTGCGCAGGATCAGCAGATCCAAAGTCCCTTGCGGCAAGTCGATCCGTTGCTCGCTCATGCGCTCCCCTATCACTTCGACAAGACGTTACCCTAACTCCGGTAGAAGCGCAACGCTTCCCCACAACCAACGCGTAGAGCCGCTACCGTCCGCCCCGCCGCACATTCTTGAACGCCATCGCCTCCAGGCGCATACTTTCGCCAGCGATCCGTGCCGAGCCATGCCAGCCACGCCCTCCAACGTCACCTCCGCCAGCGTCCGCCCACCGCGCCTTCCGCGCGCTTTGACATGGTCAGTGATGTTCGCCGTCTACACCGCAATCGCCGTCCTGTTGATCGGCTACCGCTATCTCGACGATCTCTCCCGCCAACGCCCCGGCCACTTCGCCATGCGCGTCCTCGAAGAAGGCACTGGCGTGTACACCGTTCTCCTTCTTCTCCCGCTGATCCTCCGCGTCGCGGACACTTACCTGTTCCCGCGCAGGAGCTGGCTCCGCATAGCGGTCTCGCACACGCTCGCCGCAGTAGCTTTTTCCGCCGCGCACACCACGCTAATGCTGGTCACACGCCAGATCATCGCCCCATTGATCGGCCTGGGTCCGTACGACTACGGCATCATGCTCTATCGTTATCCAATGGAATTTTCCAACGACCTGGTTGGCTTCACGTCGATCGTTGGCCTCTACTATCTTTTTCAACGCTACAGGCTGGCTCAAGCCCAGCAACTAACCGCTGCCGAACTGCAAACCAAGCTAGCCCAGGCTCAACTGGAAAATCTCCGCCTCCAACTGCAACCGCATTTCTTGTTCAACACGCTGAATACCATCTCTTCACTGATGTACGAAGACGTAGCCGCGGCAGACGCCATGCTCTCCCAGCTCAGCGAACTCCTGCGCCTCACTCTCCGCGTATCGCGCACCCACGAAATTCCGTTGGCCGACGAACTCCAAATCACCACGGCATACCTCGACCTGATGCAAAAGCGCTTCGAAGATCGGCTGCGCGTAACCTGGCAAATCGCTCCAGAATTAAACGATTCCCTGGTCCCGCAACTGATCCTCCAGCCGCTGCTCGAAAATTCCCTGCGTCACGGGATGAAACCTGGCAGCGCCGGGATGGATATTGCCATCGCTGCAATCCGGGAAAGCGGAAGTCTGGTCCTGACGGTCACGGACACGGGAGTAGGTCTCGGCGTCCAGGACTCGGCTGCGGTCTTCGGTCGCGGGGTTGGTCTCTCCAACATTCGCGATCGGCTCGCCCAGCTTTATGGCTCCGCGCAGGAATTTCGCATCAACAACCACGCGCCAGGCGGCGCTCAAGTGACATTGCGCGTCCCCTATCGCACCTCCATCGATCCCGCTTTGCCGCCCGCGACATGATCACTTCTTCACCCCTGCGTGTTCTGGTGGTCGACGACGAAGCCCCCGCTCGCCGCAAAATCCTCCGCCTCCTTCGTTCCGACGCCAGTGTTCAGGTAGTGGGCGAAGCTGACAGCGGGGAATCCGCGATCGCCGCGATCGAAAAGCAACGCCCCGACGTAGTTTTCCTCGACGTACAAATGCCCGGCCAAAGCGGCTTCGACGTAGCCCGCGCAATTTCCAGTGCCGCCTCCAACGACAACGCAGGCGCCACCGCACCTGCCGTGAAGGCTGCATGGACATGGGTCTCGCCGCCACAAATTATCTTCGTCACCGCGCACGATCAATACGCGCTGCACGCCTTCGAAGTCCACGCGTTCGACTATCTGCTGAAGCCAGTGGCCGAAGACCGATTCCGCGAAGCCTTAACGCGCGCTCACACCCATCACCAGCAATCCACGAACGGCGTGGCCAACCGACTGCAAGCCCTGCTGGACCAGATGCAGCCGCAGCGCACGTATTCCGACCGCCTGCTGATTCGCGAAGACTCCCGCGCCCATTTCGTCCAAGTCCGCGAAATCTCCTGGATTGAAGCCGACCGCAACTACGTCTTCATCCATGCCAACGGAAAAAAGCACACTGTCCGATCCACTCTGGACTCCCTCCAGGAAACTCTCGACCCCCAACTCTTCGTGCGCATCAATCGCAGCAGTCTGGTTCGCCTCGACGCCATCCGCGAACTGCAACCGTGGTTCCACGGCGAATATAAAGTCCTGCTCCATGACCGAACCGAACTCCGCTGGAGCCGCCGCTACGTGACCCAGCGCCCCGACGTCCTCAAACTTTCCTGATCCCGTCGAACGCTCCGCGAAATCGATGCACTCGCCGGTGGTATCCGAAAGCTCTTTTCCTGTTGACATCCCACATGAGCGCGCTTATACTCGTGTCACCGTCCCACAGGAGCGCCGCCGCATGCCCAACGAAAAATCCGACATCCTTCAAGGCACCCTGGACCTCATGGTCCTCAACACCCTGGCGACGATGGGTTCGCTCCACGGTTACGGCATCGCCCGCCGCATCGAACAGATCAGCGAACAAGCGCTGCAAATCAACCAAGGCACCATCTACGCCGCGCTGGTCCGCCTGCTCCACCAAGGCTGGATTACCGCCGTCTGGGGTACCTCAGAAAACAACCGCAAAGCGCGCTTCTACTCCATAACGAAATCTGGCCGCAAACAGCTGCAAACCGAAGCGCGCAACTGGGAACGCATCTCCGGTGCAATTGGTCGCGTTCTGGGCGAAGCCGCCAGAGGGTAGGGAACCAGCCATGCTCCAACACGCGAAAGCGCTCATCTCTCGCATCCGTACTTGGCTTTCCCCGAAGCAGGTCGATCAAGAATTCAACGAAGAACTCGAGTCTCATCTCGAGCTGCTCACCACAGAAAACCTCCAACGCGGCATGACCCCCGAAGCCGCCCGTAGGACTGCCCAGATCCGTCTTGGTGGCGTCACCCAACTAACCGAAACCAATCGCGAACTAAGAGGTCTCCCCATGCTCGAAACATTTTTCCAGGACGGTCGCTTTGCATGGCGTATGCTCCGCAAGAATCCCGGATTCACCGCCGTAGCCGTTCTCACGCTAGCCCTCGGCATCGGCGCCAACACCGCCATCTTCAGCGTCGTCTATGCCACGCTCTTCAAATCGCTGCCCTACCCGCACTCCGAGCAACTCTTCAGCGTCTTCCAGCAAATGACCACCAACACTTCCGTCAAAACCGGATGGTCCCACGCCAATCTCGAAGACCTCCGCCGCCAATCCAAATCCTTCGTCGAGTTTGCCGGCGCCCAAAGTCATCAGCTCACCCTCTCCGACCACGGTGAACCCATCGTTCTGAACACGTCGGTCGTCACGCCGGAACTGTTCTCGCTCTTCGGAGTCGCCCCAATCGCGGGCCGACAGTTCACCGCCGAAGACGGCAAGCCCGGCTCACCCGGGGTAGCGATCCTCAGCGAATCGCTTTGGCGTGGGACATTCGGCGGCAATTACTCGATTCTCGGCGCCTCCATCAATCTCGATAAGCAGCCGTACACGGTAGTGGGCATCATGCCGTCTTCGTTCCGCTTCCCGCAGATCAGGCAAGCGGATCAAGTCTGGGTTCCACTACTTCACGACCCCCTGTTCGGTCCCTGGATGCCTCGCCGCGGCGGGCACTGGTTGCAGGTCACCGGGCGCCTCAAACCCGGCGTCTCCATCGCGCAGGCGCAAGCCGAACTCAACAACATCGCGGCAAATCTCGCCGCGCAATATCCTGAGGACGACAACGGTTGGGACATCCGCACGGTCCCACTCCGCGTTCTGCTCGTCGGCGACGTTCGCGGAGCGCTCCTAATTCTGCTCGGAGCCGTGGGACTTGTGCTGCTGATCGCTTGCGCCAATATCGCGAACTTACTGCTCGCACGCGCTACATCTCGAGCGCGCGAGATTGCCGTGCGCGCCACACTTGGCGCCGGGCGTTCCCGCATCGTTCGCCAACTCGTCAGTGAGACCGCCGTGCTTGGCCTGCTGGGCGGCCTTGCCGGCGTCGCCCTGGCCTATATCGGCGTCCACACCCTCACCGCGTTTCTTCCTCCAGGGCTGCCGCAGGTCAATCCCATTCGGGTCGACTATTCCGTGCTGGCATTTGCGCTGATTCTTTCCTTGCTGGCCAGCGTTGGCTTTGGCCTTGCTCCCGCGTACTTCGCCGCCAACTCCAATCTTCAATCCAGCCTTCGCGAAGGCGGCGGGCGTTCCGGCGAAAGCTCCCGAAGCCGTAGAGCACGCGGGGTATTCGCCGCATTGGAAATCGCGCTGGCGATGGTTTTGCTGGTCGCGGCCGGGTTGCTGTTGCGCAGCTTCAGCAACTTGCTAGCCGTGAGCCCGGGCTTCGATGTACAGCATGTGATGAAGGCGGAAGTATCTTTGCCGCGAGCGCAATATTCCACGCCGCAGCAGTGGATTCAGTTTTCGGATCAACTGCTGGCCGTCATTCACTCAGAGCCAGGTCTGGAGCGCGCCGCCGTCGCCATCCCCTTACCGCTGGCCGACGGCAACGTGAATCTCGCGTTCGATATTGTGGGCGCCCCTAAAGTAGCCCAGGCGGAGACCCACACCGCGAACTACGTCGCGGCAAGCACTGAATATTTCCGCGTGATGGGAATTCCGCTCTTGTCCGGCCGCGCGTTCGACGAGCGCGATCGAATGCCCGCCGCGCCCGTTGCATTGATCAGCCAGGCGATGGCTCGCACCTACTTTCCGAACCAGCAGCCGATCGGCAAGCATATTGTCTTCGGGTTCCCACCCGATCCAGGCATTTCTAGAGAAATCGTGGGAGTCGTTGGCGACGTTCGCGACGTCGGATTGGGCGCCGATCCGGGGCCGATGATGTACGCCCCGTTCGCGCAGGCTCCATTTCCCGGCGCGGTGATCGCGGTAAAAAGTCCGCTAGAGTTAGCGCCGGTGGCATCCGCGATTCGCCGCAGCGTGGCAAGACTGGATAAGGATTTGCCGGTCACCGACGTCGCCGAAATGACTCAGGTGCTGGAGACCAGCGTGGCTCAACCCCGTTTTCGAACGCAGCTGATCGCACTCTTCGCCGCCATCGCGCTGGCACTCGCGGCCAGTGGAATTTTCGGCGTCATCTCCTATTCGGTATCCTGCCGCACCAATGAAATCGGCATCCGAGTGGCCCTCGGCGCTACCCGGCCACAAATCCTGAAAATGGTTCTCGGCGAAACCCTCACGCTAGCCGCGATAGGCCTCGCTGTGGGGATTCCGGCGTCGCTCGCAGCCGCACGCCTTTTGGGAACAATGCTCTTTGGCGTCTCGGCCCGAGACCCGAGGACGTTGCTAGCGGTTGGTTTGTCGCTGACAGCGGTTGCTCTGGCTGCGGGTTACGTCCCGGCGAGGCGCGCCGTCAGGATCGATCCTCTGCAGGCCCTCCGACACGAATAACGCCCAGGCTCACGCCGTGCGAAGGACCAATCCGCGTTGCTTGCGGAATCGACTTGCCGCATGACTGACCACGGCGGCGATGGCCCCAAAGGGAATAGAGGAAGACCACCAGCCTGTTACCAGATGCACTCCCACAAAGGTGAACAAAAAAGCCCAGATAAATTCGTTGAGTTCGAGAAGTAGTCCGACGGCCAAGCCGGCAAGGGCGTAGCTCGCGCCGAGAGTAAGCGCCCAAGCGAGATGCGGGTCGAATCCTGCCTGCTCGGCGTTCAGCATCACCATCGGAAGCAGGCGCAAGTACGTCACCGACGGTAAACCGACAGCGCAGAGCGCGGCTAAAGCAAGCCGGGGCAGGGAAAATCGTTCGGCGAAGGGCACCAGGAAATTCCGGACGCCGCGCCACAGGGCCTTATCGCCAACTCGGTATCCGCCCGCCGCCCGAACGTAGGTTCCTCGCTCGACTTGAAACTCCGAAAATCTGCGGTGTTCCTTTTGGTAGAGCTCGAAAATCCGATCAGCACTGGCCGGAGGCGGCAGCGGAAGCCCTAACTCCGCGGCGGCCGCATCGTGGTCGGCTTTGAGGGTGGGCAAGTCGTGAACATTCGGGCGCTCTTGAACCACGTACTCCGGTGGGTGGTCCAGGACGGTCCTCAGGTGCATGTTACGCGTGGTCAGTCCCTTGCCACTTGCGAATTCCGTTCGGAAAGCAACCAGGGAACTGTTGTTGGCCGTGCGGACCCCGTTCACGTTCACTTTGGTTTCCACGATCATTACTTTGCAGGATGCCCGGTCCGCCGGATTGATGTACATGCGGAACAGATTCGATCCGTAGTTGGCGACGCGGTAGGTACAGACGGGTCGATAGTTCATGTCCAAAAGCTGTTTGTCGAAGCCACCGAAGAACTCGCGCTGTATTTCGTTCAGCGCTTGCACAGGAACTTCCTCAAACGCGTAGTCGGCGGGAATAAAGGGCTGATTGCGGCGAAGCTGCGAGAGGCTATTGACGAGAATATTGACCACAGCGAGCAAGAAAATAAAGAGGTCGGAATCCAGACGAGGCTGAGTCATGTTCGCCCCAGCCCTTATTCCATGTGGTGATGCATCGCGAAGATTTTGTCGAGTGAATCTTCGTAGGGATAGACGTGGACCATCCAGCCGAAGATGACCGGCGAGAAGCGGCCTCCGGCGGAATCGCAGGCGTCTTTCGAAGCGATCGAGCCGTGCAATCCGAACTTGGTCCAGTCGGCGTTGTGAAGTTCGGTGCGTGGTGGCATGCACAGGTTCGTATGCAGGTGCCACATCGCGACGCTCAGCGGCACGCGCGCGTTCAGCTGTTCTTCGGTGGCGCGTTTCGGCATCGTATACATCGCGCCGACCAGTTCATAGCCCGTCGCGGTCTTCTTGTACAACAGGGACGTGGGCCGGGCCGGATCGAACGTGAACCCTTCGAGAAATCCGTTGCGATAACTGGTGAAGTGATATTCCCGCTGCGGCACGTTGGGTAGAAAAATCCGGAAGCCGTCCTCCAGAGCCACGTGATAGTCCTTGTACTTCTCGATGCCGCTGCGCAATTGCGCCACAATTTCGTTCGCGCGCTGCGCGTCCGCCGGTGTCTCCTGGCGCATCGCGGTCATCGTCATGTGCGAACCGTGCGCGTCTGTGCCGCGCGTCATATCGTGAACCGCTGCCTGTTCGCTAGCCTTTTCGTCGGGGCTGGCGGCGCTTTGCGAAGGGGTTGCGGAATCCTGATCTTGTTCCTGCGCGGCGTCGGTGGACGCGTGGACTACGATGACTTGCGGGTCGGTTTCCGAAGAAACGTGCGTTTGCAGATCGCCGGCCTGCTCCGGCGCGACTTCGATTTGTCCCTTGTGTTCGGGAATGGCGGCGAGCAAGACAGTAACCACGAACAGGGCCGCGATGAGCATGGCGGTCTTGGCCGCCAGCTGAATGATGCTACTACGCGCTGACATGATCGTTCTTCTCCTACGAAATATGATACGCAGCGCGGGTGAAAAATATTTCGCAGCGAAGGGAGGGAGTGTCCCTGGGAAAACTGTCCCGAGGACCAGTATTACTCTGGGAACATCTAAGCGGCGGATCTTGGCCAGACACGATTTCGAATCGCCCGTCGAGCGGATTTCGCGCGATCTATCCCGCCGCACCGCATCCACTCCGGAAGATCACCGGTATCGCGTGTGCCTGTAGCGAGCCGCAGGCTGCCGCCATGCTAAAATTGCGGCGTGAAAAAACAGACGATCCAGCCTGCTCGTCACGTCACCGGAGGTGTCGAGCCTCCTGGAGACAAATCCATTTCGCATCGCTACGCGATGTTGTCGGCAATCGCGGAAGGCACCAGCGAGTTACGCCACTTTGCCGCCGCCGTCGATTGCCACAGCACCCTTGACTGCATGAGTTCGCTCGGCGCCGGAGTAAAGAAAGACAAAGACACGGTGCGGGTCACCGGCCACGGCCCTCGCGGCCTGAAGAGCAGTTGGCGCGCGCTCGATGCCGGAAACTCCGGCACGACAATGCGCTTGTTGACTGGAATCCTCGCCGGCCAGGAATTCACCACAAAACTATCTGGTGACGCGTCGTTGCAGAAGCGCCCCATGGGCCGCGTAGTTTCTCCACTGCGCGAGATGGGCGCCGACATTCGCGCCCGGCAGGATAATTTTGCGCCGCTGGAAATCCGCGCCGCCAAGCTCCACCGCATCGTCTACAAAACGCCGATGGCCAGCGCCCAGGTGAAGTCCGCGGTCTTGTTGGCCGGACTCTTTGCGGACGGAGTGACCTCCGTGACCGAACCCGCGCGCACTCGCGATCACACCGAACTCGCCCTGGAAGAATTCGGCGCCACGGTGGAGAAGCAAGGCAGCACCGTGAGCGTGCACTCCATCGTCGCCGGCAACGGCGGCGCCACGTTGCAAGCGCGTTCCCTGGACATCCCCGGCGATCTCTCGTCCGCGGTTTTCTTCCTGGCCGCTGCGTCGATCCTCCCGGAATCCACTCTGCTCCTACACAACGTCGGCCTGAATCCCACTCGCACCGCGATTCTTGACGTCCTGGCGCAAATGGGCGCATCCATACAGATGGTTTCCGTCCGCAGCGCGCACGGCGAAATCGTTGGCGACCTGTCGGTGAAGAGCGCCCCGCTGAAGGGCGGCATCATCGAGGGCGACCAGATTCCTTTGGTAATCGACGAACTGCCAATGCTCGCTGCACTGGGTCCATACACCGAAGAGGGAATCGAAATTCGTAACGCCGCGGAGTTGCGGGTGAAAGAAAGCGATCGAATCAGCACCATGGCGGAAAACTTGAAGAAGATGGGCGCCACCGTGGACGAGCGCCACGACGGGCTGCGCGTTGAAGGCCGTAAAGCCGGCCGCCTGCGCGGCGCAGAGATCGATCCCAAAGACGACCATCGCATTGCAATGGCTTTCGCAATCGCGGCCTTGGGCGCCGAAGGTCCCACGGTAATCCGCGACGCGGATTGTGCCGGCGTTTCCTACCCGACCTTCTACCAGGACCTGGAGCGCGTCGCCGAAAGATAGAAGTACACACAGCGGCAAACGCGCCAACGTCGTGAGCGCACGGGAATCCGTTCCTGTCGCTCCAACCTAGTTGTTTTTGTGAAGGGAAATCGCGCCGTAGGAAGTTCGCAGCGTAATTTTCGGTCCGCGCCCGGAACCGTATTTACCTTCGATATGCGAATCACCGGACTCCGTAGATGTCTGCTTCAATGAATCCGATTCAAACTCCGAATCAACATCTCCTGAATGGGAATCCGCCACGAGTTCAAAAGTGGAACCCGACGGCATACTCAGCGAAATCGCCGCGGAGGCGTTGTTGATCTCCACATCCTCTTTGGGCGCCGAAGAGAATCGCACTTCGATATTGCCGTTGCGATTCTCGATCTTGATTTTTCCGCTGACATTCTCCAGGCTGATTTCTTCCTCGTGCGTTCGCAGATTCAGGTTACCCGGCGCATCCACCACTTCAATGTTGCCGGAGCCGGCCTCCATGTGGCCGCTCAGCTGTGTCAGCGTAAAATCCGTGCGATGCGATACGAAACGCACGCCTTTCGCGATCTTGTTCGCGCTCACGGGTCCTACGAAGTTGCCATTCACGGTGAGGCTTCCGGTTGTATCGCTCACTTCCACGGAATCGCCGCCGCCGGACACCTTCACATCGCCCTTGGTGGAAGTAACCTTCGCGTCGCCCCGGCGCATGTCAAGATTCACGTCGCCGACGGTGTTGCGGACCTCGACGTCGCCATTTCCAGCGTAGACGGAAACCGAGGTTCCCATGTCTGCCACCGAAATGTTGCCCTTGTCGTTGCGCACGGTCACCACGGCCTTCTTCGGCACCACCACATCCATATCCGTGCTGACCCGCGGTTCGTTCCCGCTGGCTGAACGCACTTCGTAACCATCGCCATTCTTCGCGATTTCCACCGAAGCTCTATCGGTAAGCCGCTTGGCCTCGTTTTCGTTCCAGCTCTTGGCCCCCTTCTTCCCGTTCACACGAATTTCCGGCTCATCCGACGACCGCACGCTGATCGTGCCCCGCGCTGCCTGAATCGCGACGCGCGCATTCGCCGGCACGGCCATCGGCGAAACATCCAGGTCCGTTTCGATGGCGTTGCCCCAATCGCCGGTCCAGTCGCCAACCTGCTCCTTTACTTTTTCGGTCGTGACCACCGCGCCGATCAGCGCCATCAATCCCAGCACCAGGAATACCTCGCCGGGAGTAATCCGCGCGCCACCCGCTCCGCCCGACCTCGAACTTATCGTGCGCTCGTACAGTTTCAGCGCGCCCCAGAAAATCAAAATCAGCGGCCACCAGTGGTACAGCACTGCGCGAAGATCCAACCCACGATAGTTGTGCAGCAGCAGAATCGTGCCGACAAAGATCAGGATGGCGCCGCTGAAGAGGCTGCTGCCGCGAGGTTGACCGTTGCTCATGCCGCTGCGCTACCCCTGCCCCGGAAAGGAGTTTTGCGGGGGAACTGGAGGAACGGGCGGGGTGACCGCCGGTGGAGCGACCTCCGAGGAAATGTGGCCTTCGTCGGGCGCCAGCGAGGACGCCAGCAAAATCGCGCCAATCACCACGAGGATGAAGGGGTAAGTGTTGGAGAAGCCGTAGCCGCCTCCGCGCATTTCCTGAAGCAGAAACAATACGCCGATGGTGATCACCACCGCCGGCCCCATCAGCCCGCGGATCGTGCAGCGCGCACAACGGCATCGTGAGGTATCAGCCATGGCATGCACCTCTCAAGAGCGCCCGCCCATCCTGTTGCGGAACATCAATATGCCGGCCGCGATCAACAGCAGCGGCCAGAACTGCTGCAGCCGCCAGAACGGAAACCAGTCGATGTTGTGCAGCAACAACAGCACTCCCACACCGATGATCAGGATCGGACCAATTGGCTTTCCCTTGCTAAAGTGCTCCAGCGGATCGTCCAATACTTGCCCGGCGATCCGAGCTTTGGCGGTGCGGTACGCGTCCACCGGCATGTAGACCCACAAGCCCGCGAGGCAGATCCACAGCGCTACTGCCGCCCCGCCATTCAGCGATCCGTCGATGCCCACAATGAAAAGAAACAGGAAAATCGCCAAATGAATCACGCCCTTGCCGTATTGTTCGTTGTAAAAAGCGCCCAAGCCTGGCAGAAAACCTAGAAAAAACGCCAGCGGCGGACTCGGCGGCAAGCCCGAGCGTACCGGCGCTGGCGCGGGAATCGTTTCAGGAGCAAGACTTGCGGGAGTTCCCGGCGGGAATGGCGCTGCCGTCGGCGCCGGAATTCCTACGATGGACGCCAGGCAATCCTCGCAATACATCACATCGCGGACCGGCCGCACGCACAGCGCGCACATCGGCTTCCCGCAATTGCGGCAATACCCTGTGGCGTCCACATCGGAATGGACTGCACACTTCATGGCGTTCTCCTCGCATTCACTTGGCCGCCCAACCACGGCGCCGCCAGCAACGGCATCTCGTCCGCAAGCATCTCCAGTGGCCGCGCCAGCCCGTTCGCGCGATTCTGTTGTTTCGGCGACGAGGGCTGCGACCCGTCCGTGCTCCCCGGCTGCTTTTCCGGATAAGACTGCGGCATGGTGCTTTCCGGTGTCGCCTGCATATCCTGATTTTCACGCAGGCGCGACTGAATCTCCGACACCACTCGCATATCGTTCACAAACTTCGTACCCCGCCCGTACACCAGGTGCGCCCGCTTGTCGATATTGTGGTACAAAACTTCAGGACGTAGATCCGCCAGACGCGGTTTCCGCCAATTGAACCCCACCGCAGTCACCATGATGCCCAGCGTCGCGATCACCGACAGCGCCCCGTACGCGAAGCGCAGCGAACCCATGTCGCTCACCCACGCCAGAACACCGCGCCAGCCGGTGACGGCTTCGCGCCGACCGAGGGTCTTGTCCAGAATGTTGTAGACCAGGCGGGGCGGGGGCTCGATCTGCGCCATGGTGTGCAGCTTGGTGAGCACATGCGACAATTCGGCCACCAGCGGCGCGCAACGTTCGCATCCGTTCACATGCGCGTCAAACTCAGCGC
>Ga0206970_10032_pt1 | contig 46078 bp, 35 predicted proteins | sample Alteio_BWOrgHeat_88_FD_152964 | JGI IMG/M metagenome (GOLD analysis project Ga0206970, IMG submission 152964) | Enriched cells from forest soil in Barre Woods Harvard Forest LTER site, Petersham, Massachusetts, United States -... | ecosystem: Environmental > Terrestrial > Soil > Temperate forest >... | reverse complement strand
CGCTACGTAAACGGCCCATGCAAAAGCAGGGTAAGCCTCACCGCGGTACTTCTGATCGTCCCAATAGATGTTAGGTGGTGCTTCATACCGGCACAGCGACTCGACCTTATCGTGTGACTCTCGATAGCGCTCGCATGCGGTGAAGAAATCTCGCGACGAGTAGGTCTGTGCCAGGCCAGCCTCTTGCTGTAGCAGCGAAATGAGTTGATGTCCTGAGCGCTCGATGAGGCGGCCGACGACCATCGACGTGCGTGAAGCTACAGTGGGGCCGCTGTTGGGAATGAGGCTGGTATCGCACGGAGCCATCACCACGTCATCGTAGGCAATGCCGAGCGCTTCTGCGGCTATTTGCGTCAGGATGGTGTTGGTGCCCTGGCCAAACTCAGTGCTTGAGACCAGTACGCGAACTTTTCCCTCTTGAGTGACATCGATGCCTGCGAGCGAGTTGAGATAGCGCTCGCCGGAGCCGGTAAATCCTGATCCGTGATAGAAGGCGGCAATTCCCATGCCACGCTTGATGCTGCTGTGCGGATTATCGCGCTTGAAGAGTTCGCGTTTCGCTTCGTAGTCGCTTTGCTTCAATGCGCGTGCGAGCAGGGCATCGAGTATGACAGAATCGCGCATCACCTGCTCTGTAGCTGTGGTATCGCCATCGTGCAGGAAATTTCTGCGGCGGACTTCTGCTGAATCGAGGCCAACGGCGCGAGAAACCTGCTCCATGTGGCGCTCAATTGCGAAGATTGCCTGCGGCGCGCCGAACCCGCGAAAGGCTCCAGAGGGCACGGTGTTGGTTGCCCATGAGCGCGAGTGAATGCGCACATTGGGGCAGACATATGGGCCGGTGGAGTGCAGCGTGGCGCGCGACAGCACTGTGGATGACAGGGTTGCATACGCACCGCCATCTGTGGCGATGTCGATCTCCATCGCGAGCAGCTTACCTTCGGCGTCCACTGCGGTGCGATGACGAATGCGCGAAGGGTGGCGCTTCGTGGTGGCCGCGAGATCTTCCATGCGGTCGTAGACCATCTTGATCGGCCTGCCGGCCTTTTTCGCCAGCAGTCCTGCGTGCGAGGCCAGGATGGACGGATAGTCCTCCTTCCCGCCGAAGGCGCCGCCGGTTTCTACCTGGATCACGCGGACTTTTTCTGCCGGAAGGTCAAAGACAGCCATCAGCGACTTGTGCACGTAAAACGGGCATTGGAGCGAGCCCCACACCGTCACACCTTCGGCATCGCTGTACTCGGCGATCATGCCGTTGTTTTCGATGTAGAGATGCTCCTGGGCTCCGGTGCGGTATTCGCCTTCGACGATATGGGCGGCAGCTGCCCATGCCTCATCCACATTGCCTTTTTCGAGGTGAAACTGTTTGAAGAGATTGCCTTGTTCCGGGCCATCTCCCCAGATGATGGTCTGCTGCTGTTCGCTCTCTTCAATTGAGAGGACCGCGGGAAGCGGCTCATAATCGATGCGAATCGCGGCGACCGCCGCAGGAAGACGGTGCTTGTCCGGATGCGCGAGCAGCAGAATGGCCTCATCGCAATGGTTGACGAGGCCGTCAGCAAGGCAAGGCTGGTCGGCTGAGATCATCTGGATATGATTTTTGCCGGGAACGTCAGCCGCGGTGACGATGACGAACTCATTCCAGTTCATGCGCGGGTCGTAGTGGATGGCAAGAATTCGTCCGCGGGGAATGGAACTGCGTACCGTGGCTCCGTGCCACATGCCATCGCGCTCTAGGTCGTCGATATACCGGGCGCGGCCCAGCACCTTGTCCACCCCCTCTTTGCGGATTTGAGGGGTGCCAACAATACGAGTCTTCTGCCGGGATGGTGGGTTAGGACTCATGCTCGGTCTGAATTTCGTACAGGTTAGGCGATAGCATACACGCGGCTGGGCCTGAAGCAAAGCTTCTGCGACGAATGCCTTGTGTTGCCATCGACGCAGCTACAGATTTGGTGGCAGTGCGTCTAACGAGAGGATATTCTTTTGAGAAAGATGCGCGTCCAACTCCTCCCCTTCGGTGTATTGAAAGATTGCCTCGTTGAATCTCCGCTGGATCTGCCGGCGGAGTCCACCGTGGCCGACCTGGTTGCGGTTCTGCGCGAGCGGATGCAGGCGCAACCGGCGATTTCACAGTTGCTTGGCCGGATAGCGGTAAGCGTCAACGCTGAGTACGCGCAGGCTGGCCACAAACTGCGCGACGGCGATCTCGTCGGCCTGTTGCCGCCGGTTTCGGGGGGCACGGGGGCCGCGTCGTCCGCCCACATATCCCACATATCTCTGACGCGAGATCCAATTAACTCGTCCGAACTTATTTCCGCAGCAGGGCAGGGGAGCGACGGGGCTCTGGTGGTATTTGACGGCATTGTGCGCGACAACACAAAGGGCCGTCCGACGCTTTACCTCGACTACGAGGCCTACGAAGAGATGGCCCAATGCCAGCTGGCCGAGCTGGCCGCCCAGGCCCTGGACCGCTTTGCCGTGCGCGGTGTCACCATGGTGCATCGCCTGGGCCGCCTCGCGATCGGTGAGACGAGCGTTCTGATTGTGGTTGCTTCGGCGCATCGCGGAGCGGCATTTGACGCGTGCCGTTGGCTCATCGACACGCTCAAGAAAACAGTGCCGATCTGGAAAAAAGAGACATTCGTAGACGGGGCCGTATGGGCCGACGGTGAGCCTTTTCCGGCAGAACTGGCTGTTGATGCCGCCTCGACTGTCACGTCAGGCTCCGCCGACGGGGCTGCCTCATGAGCCGAAGAACCACCGGTTCGCTGTGGCTGGCTCTCTGGCTGGTAGTTGCATCTGCCGTCGCTCCGGGCCAATCTGCAGCCCAGGCCACTCCGCAGGCCTCGCCCAGTCCTGTCGAATCGGACTCGAGCGTGCCGACTCTGCATGTGAATGTGAAGCTGGTCAACGTCTTTACTAATGTCGCTGATTCTACGGGTGCGATTGTCGGCGGCCTGACAAAAGAAGACTTTGCCATCACGGAAGACGGCCGCCCACAGCGCATCGCTGTTTTTGAGCGGCAATCTGCGCTGCCGCTCAGCATGGTGCTCGCCATCGACACCAGTGGCAGCGTCCATAAAGACCTGCCGATTGAGCAGGAAGCGGCGCGAAGGTTTGTCCATGCCCTTCTGCGCGCCGAGGACCAGATCAGCCTGCTCGAATTCTCTAATGACGTACGTCAGGTGGTTGCTTTTACCAATCAGGCCAATCGCATCGACCGAGGCCTCGCTAACCTGCGTGGCGGACAGGCAACAGCCATGTACGACGCCATTTACCTCGCCGCGGAGAGCTTGGCGCCGATGCAGGGACGCAAGGTGCTGGTGCTGGTCAGTGACGGTGGCGACACCGCCAATACGGTCACCTATGCCCAGGCCCTCGAGCAGGCCCTGCGTGGCGAAGTGATGGTTTACAGCATCATCGACGTACCGATTGAGGCCAGCGCCGGTCGCGACACCGGCGGTGAACACGCCCTGATCACTCTGGCCGAACAGACCGGCGGAAAGTATTTCTACGCCAGCGCCGGTGGGCTGAACAAGGCTTTCACTCAGGTTTCCGACGACCTGAGAACCCAGTACATGCTGGGCTACTATCCAGCCAATCAGGTGCCAGGGCTGACCTTTCACCGTATTCGAGTGACGGTTCCACGGGCCGCGACTGAGTCCTTTGAGATTCGCCATCGCACCGGCTACTTTGCCGATTCGCAGCGGGGCAAGGAGTAATCTGGCCAAATCCTCGGGAAACGTGATTCCCCGAGTGCAACCATTCACTCCTCCCGGGCGTCCCAGTACAATTGACGCATGACACCTCCCCTGTCTCATCTTCGCCGCGTCAAGACTCCTCCGCCCGGTGACACCGGCCAGGAAGCCTTATACCTGCGCTCCCTGAGTGACCGCCAGATCAGCGTAGAGGTGCAGTTGCGGGATGGCGAGACCGTCGACGGCTGGATCGAGTATTTCGACGACAGCATGATCCGGATCACGCGCGACGGCTATCCGAACCTTTTCATCTACAAGCATCAGATTCGCACCATCACTGAGGCTCCGCGTCGCCGTCTGGGGCGCAAGCCTTCCTCTGGTGCGGGAGCATAAAGGATCTTCGCGTGAGTTCGACAGCAGACGCTCTCCTCCAGGAAGAGCCCGGTTTTACCTGGATTCCGCTGGCCGCGGAGATTGCCCGGAAGGCCGGGGCGCAGCTTCGGGAGTTCTATTCCCACGGCGTCGCCACCGAATACAAGGGTGACGTGGACATAGTCACCATTGCCGATCGTACCGTCGAAGCCTACCTGCGTGACGCGCTGCTTACGGCTTTCCCTTCGCATGGCGTCTATGGCGAAGAGGGCACGCGCGATCGGCTTGATTCTGAATATCGCTGGTACATTGACCCGCTCGACGGTACGACCAACTTCGCGCATGGGTTTCCGCATTTCTGCGTCTCCATGGGCCTCGAGCATCGCCCGGCGGGGCTTGCCGAAGAAAAAGACGGCCCAATCGTTGCAGCCGTCATCTATGACCCTTTGCGTGACGAGCTATTCGTAGCTGAGCGCGGCAAGGGAGCGTTACTCAACGGCAGGACGATTCACGTCTCATCGGTGCCTGAGCTTGGCGAGGCCCTGGTAGCTACGGGCTTTCCCAGCCGCAAGCGCAATGAAAACCCGAACATTCACTTTTACCAGGCATTCACGATGCGTTCTCATGGTGTGCGCCGCGCAGGCTCGGCCGCACTGGACCTGGCGTATGTTGCCTGTGGCCGCATCGATGCGTTCTGGGAATTCAATCTCAACCCGTGGGATACAGCGGCTGGCTTCCTGCTGGTAGAGGAGGCAGGCGGGATGATTACCGGTTTCGATGGAAGCTACCGCCGGCTCGAGAGCCGTGAGATTCTTGCGTCCAATCAACTCATGCACCACGAACTGCTCGGCATTTTCGCGGATATATTCGCGGAGCGCGACCTTGAGCCGTTGCCCTCAGCGGCCGATTATGCAGCCCGTCGAGCCGCCAAACTCACCGCGCAGAAAGCGGAGTAAAACGGTCCGGTTTAGAGGATCAAACGAGTGTCGTATCGCCCTTTGGGACCGCTGCTGTACAGTGGATTCCGCATGCATCATGCATCTGCCAACCCCTCTATCCCTTGTGCTACTATGAGCGAGTTGAACCACCGCTAGTCAGATATTTCGGAGAGCACCATGGCTTACGTGATTGCAGAACCCTGTATCGGCACAAAGGACAGCGCCTGTGTGGACGCGTGTCCCGTCGATTGCATCCACCCCAAAAAAGATGAAGGCGATCACGCCGAGGCCGATCAGCTCTTCATTGATCCTGTTGAGTGCATCGACTGCGGCGCCTGCGTTCCGGCCTGCCCCGTTTCCGCGATCTTCGCTCAGGACGATCTGCCGGAGAAGTGGGCCAGTTACACCGAAAAGAACGCCGCGCACTTCGGCCGCTAAGCTTAACTGTGTCGGCACCACGCGCACCCCACTTTAGAGGGGTGCGCGTTTGTGCGTTTGGGGCGTTTTATCTTTTGCCAGTCAGGACGTGCATCGTCAATTCTTGACACTTCGCTGACAATTGGCAACTCCGCAATGGCTATGATGAGCCTGAAGATTGGCTCTGCCTATCAACCCATGGAGTTGCTCACGATCCATCTGAAAGTTTTTGTCTTCTTCCGTCGCAGGCGGATGAGGACTTTCTACGCCATGTTCCGGCCTTCGGCGCAGACGCGTCTGCTCGACATTGGCGGCGCGCCAAATACCTGGATCGCTGAATCGCATTACGAAGCGAAATTTCCCGTTACGCTGGTCAATCTGCGCTTTCCCGATCCCGCCGTTCTGACCGATGGCCGCTTCACGGCAGTTGACGGAGACGCGACAGATCTGCCCTTTCCGGATGCAAGCTTCGATATCGCCTTCTCCAACTCCGTGATCGAGCACATGACCACCTGGGAGCGCCAGCAGGCATTTGCCGCAGAGGCTTGCCGCGTGGCGAAAAAGCTATGGATCCAGACCCCGGCGCGCAGTTTTCCGCTGGAGCCGCACCTGCTGGCGCCCTTCTTTCAATACCTGCCGCGACGCATGCAGACACGCCTGGCCCGCCACTTCACGCTCTGGGGCCTGCTGACCAAGCCCAGCCCGGCGCGCGTCGAGGAGATGCTCTCCGACATCCGGCTCCTTACGTTCCGCGAGATGAAGCGCCTTTTTCCCGGATGCCGGATCCTCAAAGAGCGTGTGCTTGGCCTTACGAAGAGCTATGTCGCGGTGCGCGACTTCGACTGAGTGCGATTGGGTCGACAATGCGAAGATTGAATGGATGACACTGCACGCCTCAGATGCCTTGATTCTGCGCACCTGGCCGGTCCATGAGGCGGACCTCATTGTCAGTTTCTTCACCCGCGACTACGGCAAAGTCACAGGCGTGGCAAAAGCTGCGCTGAAGAGCCGCAAGCGCTTTGGCGGGGCTCTTGAACCCATGACCTGCGCCCGCGCCTTCTTTGCCGAACGGCCGCGTCAGGAATTTGTCCGGCTGGACCAGCTTGAGCTGTTGCGATCTCCGCTAGCAACGCCCATCGACTATCCTCGGGCCGCCGTCCTCAGCTTTTATGCAGAGGTCGTCGAAGAAGCCCTTCCCGATCACGACCCGCATGAGACCGTCTTCCGCCTCCTGATTGCTGTTCTGGAACAAACCACCGTCGCTCAGCCATGGATGCCGCTTACCTATTTTTCCCTCTGGATGACGCGGCTTATGGGCTGGCTGCCCGACCTGACCTGCTGCACGCTCTGTGGCGAGCGGTTTGCCCCCGGAGAGGCCAGCTTTCACCCGCAATCGGACGGCCTCTTCTGCCCCCTTCACCGGCAGGGGGCAGGCACGCTGCTCTCCGCGGACACCTGGCTGTTGGCCCAGCGCATTTTGCGCGAGCCCGTCTCAGCCTTTACTGCCGAACCGTGGCCCAAACGCCGCGCCCATGACCTGCGCCGTTTCACTCAGCAATCGCTGGAGCGGCATCTCGAGCGGCGGCTGCGCTCTGCAGAAGCCCTGAACAGGATCTGAACAAGATAGGAACAAGGCCCGTTCGGTAGAATGAATCAAGCTTCTTAGCTTGAGAGAAATCATCGTGCCAGCAATCGAAACCGCGCCGTCTTCCGCGACGCCGCTTACTTTTCAGCAACTGCTCTTCCGCCTTCAGAGCTTCTGGGCCGAGCGTGGCTGCATTCTGCAGCAGCCTTACGATGTCGAGGTTGGCGCAGGAACCATGGCTCCGGAGACTTTTCTTCGAGTCCTTGGCCCGAAGCCCTATCGCGTCGGTTATGCGCAGCCTTCGCGTCGTCCTGCGGATGGCCGTTACGGCGAAAATCCCAATCGCCTTTTTAAGCACACGCAGTTTCAGCTGATCCTCAAGCCGCCGCCGGTCAACGTGCAGGAGCTTTATCTGGAGTCGCTCTCGGCCATCGGTATCGACCTGACACGCCACGATCTCAAGTTTGAAGAAGATAACTGGGAGTGGCCCGCAGGCGGCGCGTGGGGCGTCGGCTGGCAGGTCATGCTTGACGGCTTGGAAATTACCCAGTTCACCTACTTCCAGCAGTGCGGCGGCATGGACCTCGATCCCATCTGCTCCGAGCTGACCTATGGCCTTGAACGCATCGCCGCGTTTTTGCAGGACGTGGACTCGATCTATGACATCGTCTGGTCTCGCGATCTTGAAACAGGCGTCGAAGTGACTTACGGTGACGTTCGATTTGCCGAAGAACTGCAGTTTTCGGTTTATAACTTCGAGTTAGCCGAGGTCGACAAGCTTTGGCAGCACTTCAATCTTTACGAGGCCGAGGCGCAGGATCTACTCAACAAGGCGGGAGCGTTGCTCAAGGATGAGGCGGCTTCGCGGGCGGAAAAACAGCGATTTCCGCTGCTAGCTGCTTACGAGCTCGCCCTCAAGTGCTCCAATCTCTTTAATCTTCTGGATGCTCGCGGGGCAGTCTCGGTGACCGAGCGCGTCGGCGTCATCGGGCGCATTCGCAACCTTGCCGTTGGCGTTGCCAAAGCATATGCGCTACAGCAGGTAGCAGCTTAGTCCATTATCGCGCCGGAGATTTCACAGATAAGTCAGCCGGTCAGGGAAAGATAGTCAAGTTATGGCGGAGTTTTTACTTGAGTTAGGCCTCGAAGAAATCCCGGCCCGCATGATCGCCTCAGCGGAAGCCGAGCTGGGCCAGCGAGTCAGTGACCTGCTCATTCGCGAGCGGCTGCTTGGCACTGAAGGGCGCGTTGTTACTTATTCCACGCCGCGCCGCCTTGCTGTGCGTGTGGAAGGATTGGCGCTGGCCCAGGCGGATACCGAGGAGCAACTCGTCGGGCCGTCATGGAAAGTCGCTTTCCCGAATGGTGAAGCAGGTCCGGCAGCACAGGCTTTCGCAAAGAAGGCCGGGGTCGATGCCGCTGCGCTCACCAAGATCACCAACGCCAAAGGTGAATACGTCGGTGCGACGGTGCAACGCAAGGGTCGCACTGCGGCTGATCTGATCGCTGCTGAACTGCCCAAAGAAGTGCTTGGCATCTACTGGGCCAAGAACATGTATTGGCGCGCCGGCAAGCCTGAGCGCTTCGTCCGTCCGCTGCGCTGGCTCGTGGCCTTGCTTGACGACAGCATTATTCCCCTCGAGATTGCGGGTATCGCCGCAGGTAAGAATAGCCGCGGGCATCGCATTCTCCACGGCGATACTCCTGTCGAAATCGCCGCGCCCTCAGCTTACCGCGAGGCCCTTCGCGCCGCCTTCGTCGAGCCTGATGTAGCCGCACGTCGCCATACGATCCGCAAGGCGCTCGATCACGTGACCCGCGCCATTGCTGAAACCCTCAAAGCACGCTGGCGCGAAGACGAGCCGCTTGTAGAAACGGTCGTCCATCTCACTGAGTGGCCTACCGTGCTCTACGGCAGCTTTGAGTCCGAATATCTGGCCCTTCCTGAGGAAGTTCTGGTCACTGTCATGCGCGACCACCAGAAGTATTTCGCCGTTGAAGATGCGCAGGGCAAGCTCGCGCCGCATTTCCTTACTGTGCTCAATACGCAAGTGGATGACGACGGCCGCACCATCATTCGCCACGGCAACGAGCGCGTTCTGCGGTCCAGGTTCAAGGACGCTCAGTTCTTCTGGGAAACAGATCAGAAAGTTTCTCTTACGGAGCGGGTTAAGCTGCTTGAATCTGTGACCTTCCAGAAAGAGCTTGGCAGCTATGCGTGGAAGACCGAGGCAAATATTAAGGTCGCGCATGAGCTCGCGGATAATGTAAGAGCAAGTGGAGTTGCATTGGACGAGGCCGCATTACTGAAGGCTGTCGAGCTGGCCAAGTCTGATCTGACAGCTGAGTTGGTGAAGGAATTTACGGAGCTGCAGGGTATTGTTGGCGGCCTCTATGCGCGTGCCCAAAGGCTTGGAGAAACTGTAGCTGCGGCGATCTATACGCAGTACACGCCTGCTTCGACGGAAGACACTATACCCGGCACTATCGAGGGCCAGCTACTCGGTCTTGCCGACCGCGTTCACACTATCACGGCCATGTTCGGTATCGGCAATGCGCCCACAGGCTCAAAAGATCCCTTTGCCCTTCGCCGCGCAGCCAACGCCATCGTCAAGATCCTTGCCGAATCGGGATTGCCGCTGAGTCTATCCCAGGTGATCGCAACCACCGGTGTTGCAGATGCCGCAGTCGCCGCCTTCTTCACCGAGCGCCTCAGCTTCTACCTCAAAGACGTTCGCGGCTTCGCCTATGACGTCGTAGGCTCAGCCCTTGCTGCCGGTGCAGACGACGTCCCCGACGCCATTGCGCGTTGCGAAGCACTCACCGCTGTGCGCGGTTCAGAGGACTTCCTCGCGATCTCTGCTGCATTCAAGCGCATCAAGAACATCCTCCGGCAGGCAGGCGAAAAGGGCGAGCAATTCGGCTCTGAAAGCCTTACCAGCTCAGCTCTAGTACTGCCGGAAGAGCAGGCTTTGTTTGTCGCCTCGACCGGCCTCGCGGGCCAGGTGGCGGAACTCCGCAAACAGCGCAATTACTCCGAGGCACTCGAAGCTATTGCAACCCTGCGCCCGGCGGTTGATGCATTTTTTGATAGGGTCATGGTCATGGATCCGGACTCGGCGCTGCGTGCAGCGCGCCTGGCACTGATCCAGTCCGTGCTCGACGGCTTTTCCGGCATCGCCGACTTCAGTGAGATTGTTATTGCTTGAGTTGCCCGCCGCAAAGGCGCAGAATCTCTGAGGGTTGTTGGCGCGTCTAATCGGATTGCGATGTCTGACACTATTTCACTCAGTCTCTGGTACTCCCAACTGCGTCTGGCCGAGTTAGGCGAGAAGCTCGAAACCATCCTGCGCCAGTTCGCTGCTCACGGCGGCGAGCACGGTGTCTTCTCCGCTACTGCCTGGGCCGTAAACTGGCGCGAAGCCGCCGCCTATCAGGAAGTCTACGGTGGGGGCGAACATGCCTGCCAGATCGAAATAGCCGTCAACGACGCACTCGAACTGCTGCACGCTGACTATGCCTACGAGTTCCAGATCGGCTGGACGCTCTGGGAGCCGGAACTGGACGGCGGCGCGCATCCCAAATGGGTCCGTACACCGCGTCTGGTCCGCGTCATCGCCTACGGCCCCGAGTTCGACGACGGCGCGTATGAGCAGGAAGGCCACATTCGCATCGACTTTGGCACCGATGCCCCATTCCTTCAGGAAAATGTTGCCCTCACGCCCGAGGCTTTGCGTTGCATCGAGGAGAATATCCGCCAACTGATTGAACTCACCAACGTCATCGAGAAGGAGTCCGAGGCTGCCGCGCGGCTGCTTTGGTCGGAGTTGGGCGAGAGCCTGGCTTCCCGGCTGCTCTCCCGGCTCAACCGGCTCCAGTAACTGCTTCGCTTTCCCGACCGCCCACCAACTATGAAACGATGTTGGATATGCACCTGACACTCCCCCGATTCACGATCGAGCGCCTGCGAACGCTCGTCCTGATCGGCGCCGCGGTGTTGGTGGTGGCCATCGGTCTTTATCTCACCATCGGGCAGCTGAAAATCCGGTCGATCGTCAAAGACATTCCAGGGCGGCTCGGCATCGACATCCAGCAGCAGGCCAATGGCGTTGACTACACGCAGTCGCGCAAAGGCAAGACACTGTTCAAGATCCACGCCGCCCGCGCCGTTCAGATGAAATCAGGCGGCAAGACGCTGCTGCACGACGTTCGCATCGATCTCTACGGTGAAGATGGTACCCGCGCCGATACCATCTCCGGCAGCGAGTTCGAGTACGATCCCTCAGCAGGTATCGCCCATGCCCCGGGTGTGGTTGAAATTACCCTGATGCGTCCCGGAGCCAAGCCGGCCATTGCGCAGCTGAAGCCCGGCGGGATCAAATCTGCCACGCCCAATGTTCTCAATCCCCCTGAATCCATCGCAAACAATGAAATCCACGTCAAGACCAGCGGTCTGCTCTTCGACCAGAAAAACGGCGTAGCCACCACTTCTGAGCGGGTCGACTTTACACTCCGCCAGGGTAACGGCAACTCTATCGGTGCAATCTACAACTCCGCTCGGGGCGCACTGATTCTCGACCATGCTGTGGAGTTGCACATCGACCGCGGCGCCACGCAGAAGAACAGCGATCCGGTGACAGTGCACGCGGCCCACGCCGAGTTCCATCGTGATGATCAGCTCTGCGAGCTGACGCAGGCAGTGGCGGACTACTCAAGCGGAACGGCCGCTGCCTCCAATGCGAGGATCAACTTTAGAGAAGATGGTTCGGTACTTCACATGGAAGGCTCCGGCGGCGTCGATCTCAAGACGCAAGCCGGCGGCCACGTCACAGCACCTCGCGGTACGTTGGATTTCGACGAGCGCAGCCGTCCACATGCCGGAGTGCTTGAGGGCGGCACACAACTCGCCATGACCCGCCCCGATCGCCACATCGAAGGGTCTTCTCCGACTGCGAGGCTACTTTTCGACGGCCAAGGGCAGATTCGGAAGGCGCATCTGGAGCAGGGAGTAATCTTCCACTCTGCGCAGCAGTCGACGACGGCCAAAGGAGCCTCGCGCGAGGTGCTGCGGAGCTGGCAATCGCAGATCGCCGACATTGACTTTGCTGCCTCGCCCAAGGGTTCTACTCAAAACAAGAAATCGAATCACGACGCCAAGCAGAACCAGAGGCAAAACGCTGTCGAGGCTCGAACGATTCATGGCTCTGGCGGCGTTGTCATCACCTCTGAAACCAGGACCGACGGGCAGAACAGTCCGGCGCGGCTCTCCGCTGATACGGTCGTAGCTGAACTCGCTCCTGGCGAGGTGTTGACCTCACTTTCTGGCACCGGTCACGCCAGCTTTGAACAGCGCACGGCACAAGGCCTTCACCAAGCCAGCAGCTCCGATCAGCTGGATGTTCAATTTGTCTCTGTGCCGACATCCGGATCGGGAGCAACGGCGGAATCCGAAATCTCAGCGCTGCACCAGTCCGGACACGTGGTTCTCACACAGGAGCCGGGTGCGGCTCGCGCAGGCCAAACGGCACAGGCTGCCGCCCCACAGTCGGCTGTGCGGGCCATCGCTGACCGCGCCGACTACGACGGACACACGCAGATCCTGCATCTGCTGGGTTCGCCCCGTGTGCAGGATGGCGCCCTCGACATGACCGCGAACCAGATCGACTTTGCCCGTGCGACCGGCGATGCTTTCGCGCACGGCGACGTCAAGGCCAGTTGGAGCAGGACTGTGTCCCAATCCAATTCGCTGCCCGGCGCAGGTCTCCTTGGAGGCACAGGCAATACCTCGCCGGGGAATCAGAACGCGAATGGTCCGATCCACGCTGTAGCCGCCGAGGCAGAACTGCATCAGTCCACGCAGGAAGTCGTCTTTCGCGGCACGCCATCGAGAGGTCAGGGTGGCAATCAGCCCCGTTTGTGGCAGGCGGCCAACTCGGTCTCTGCGCCGCTTATTACCCTCAACCGTCAGAAACAGACGCTGATCGCACAGGCTTCCGGGGCAGCCAACCCGGTTCGTACAGTGCTGGTCGGGAGCCAGCCTGCAAGATCGCGATCCGCCACGCCGTCAGTCATCCGGGTGCGCAGCGGCGACCTACGCTACTCCGAGGGAGAGCGCATCGCGCAATTCCATGGAGGGCTGCTCGGCAGCGTAACGGCTGAAACTACAGAAGTTGCCGGGGTGGCAACTGTCGTTTCTCAGGAGGCAGAAGTTATGCTCCTGCCAGCCGGTGGACACTCCGATGCCCGCACAAGCCAATCTCACGCCGTGTCCAACAGCGCAGTCGATCAACTGATAGCTCGTGGCCGCGTCGCTATCGACTGGCCTGACCGCAAAGGCACGGGCGACAAGCTTGTCTATCTCGGCGAAGACGGCAGCTTCACCCTTACCGGCACCAGCACCGCTCCGCCGCGCATGACCGACCCGGCACGCGGCTCCGTCACCGGCAGCGCGTTGATTTTCCATAGCCGCGATGATAGCGTCACAGTCGAAGGTGACGGGGCAAAGACAGTTACCGATACGCGGTCGCCTAAGTAACGGCGGCTCTCCAACATTTGTTCGTTCCAACTTTGGATGGGAATGCAAACTCTGAACGCCGAGGGAATCGGCAAATCGTACAACGGCCGCCAGGTCGTTCGTGACGTCACCCTGAGCATCTCGCGCGGTGAAGTGGTGGGCCTGCTTGGTCCCAACGGCGCAGGCAAAACGACCAGCTTCTACATGATCGTGGGCCTGGTTGTTCCCGAGTCGGGCCGGGTTGTGGTCAACGAAACGGACATCACCCGCGTCCCGATGTACCTGCGCGCCCGCCTCCACGGCATCAGTTACCTGCCGCAGGAGCCCTCGGTTTTTCGCAAGCTTACCGTTGAAGAAAATATCCTTGCTGTTCTGGAAGCCCAGCCGATCGCCGATCAGGAACGCCGCATCCGGACCGAGCGGCTGATCCAGCAGCTTAACCTGCGCCATATCCGCGGGACCAAGGGCTATGCCCTTTCCGGCGGCGAGCGACGCCGCGTCGAGATTGCCCGCTGCCTCTGTATCCAGCCCAACTTTCTGCTGCTGGACGAGCCGTTCAGCGGTATCGATCCTATCGCCGTTCTCGATCTGCAGAAGATCATCTTCGATCTCAAATCGAGCGGCATCGGCATCCTGATCACCGACCACAACGTCCGGGAGACGCTGTCTGTCACCGACCGGGCCTACATTATTGCTGAAGGCAAAATCTTCCGTGCCGGGACCCCCCATCAGCTCGGTAACGACCCCGAGGTTCGGCGCGTCTATCTGGGCGAGGGATTCTCCCTCGATTGAGGTATTTACAGTTTTTTCCCGGAATGACACTGTTCATTTTGGAACAAGTGTCCGGAACCGAGACAACTATACCTACTCTTTTCCGGCAAGAGATTTACACTGATAGCGGTAACCCATCATGCCATTGTTGCAGCCCAGACTGAACCTGAAGGTAGCGCAACGCCAGATCCTTACACCGGGTCTGATGCAGATGGTGAGTGTTCTGGCCCTGAACAAGCTGGAACTGACCGACATGATCAACGCCGAGATGATCGAAAACCCGGTCCTCGAGGAGATCGACGAGTCTGTTCCCTCGCTGGATGAGATCGGCGGTCGTGAGGCCATGCGCGATCGAGTCGTCGAAGAAACGCCGGTTACGCCGAAAGACCCATTCGAAGAGATCGACTTCGGTTCTTATTTTCAGGAATACCTCGACCCCGGCTTCCGTACCAGCCAGGAATACGAAGAGCTGGACAAGCCCTCCTTCGAGCAGTTCCTCTCCCAGCCCACCACGCTCACCGACCATCTGACCTGGCAACTGGGCTCCATGAGCATCGACGCGGAGATTCGTGAGGCCGCCGAGTTTCTTATCGGCAACCTTGATGGCGACGGCTACCTGGGCGCTCCACTGGAAGAGCTGGCAGAGATCTTCGCCGGTGCCGGCGGCTCCTGTGAGTCAGCTCTGGAGTGCATGCGCACGGCCCTCGAAGTTGTGCAGCGTCTTGACCCCGCTGGCGTCGGTGCTCTCGATCTCCGCGACTGCCTGCGTATTCAGCTCGATGCCCAGTTGCGTGAGCTGGAGCTGGTCTTTGCCCGTCACCCGGAGGAAACTGTCCGTCAGGCAGCCGCGCAGACGCCAGACGAACATGCAGTCCACACCGGCCGCCATCACGGCAATCAGCATTTTGACCAACATATTGTTGCCGGCTCAAATGGTGCTCAGGTCGTACCTGTAATCGCGGCTTCTGAAGAGTACGACACCCTGGCTTCGGTGATTCATTCGGATGCTCAGCGAGGCCAACCTGCAAGTCCGCATCATGGTCTGCATGCTGAGGCCGAGGCAATTCTGGACGAACGGCGTCAGACCTTTGCCACCGCGCGGCGGATCGTGCAGGGTCACCTTGCCCTCCTGCAACGACGCGATCTGAAAGAGATTTCCAGGGCTGTCACCCGGCCGATACCGGAGGTCAGTACTGCCATCGACCTCATCCGCACCCTCGATCCCCGCCCCGGCCGCCGCTATAACCGAGACCAGACGCGGCTCATCGAGCCCGACGTAGCCTTCGTCAAGCGGGGCGACATCTGGGCCGTAGCCATGAACGAGGAAGACATGCCGACGCTGCGCCTCAGCCAGCGCTACCGCCGCATGCTGACCGCCGAAAACACCGACAAGGAAGTCAAGGATTACGTCAAGGAGCGTTTCCGCTCGGCGATGCAGTTGATGCGCAACATCGCCCAGAGGAAGAGCACCATCCTTCGGACGTGTGAAGTGATTGTGCGCCGCCAGCAGGAGTTCCTCGATCAGGGCATCGAAGCGCTGCGCCCGATGATGATCAAGGAAGTCGCCGAAGAGATTGGCGTCCACCCCTCCACCGTCAGCCGCGCTGTCGCCAACAAGTACGCCCACACGCCTCAAGGCGTCATTGAGCTGCGCTTCTTCTTCTCAGAGGGCGCCAACGGACCTGAGGGCGCAGACACGCCGCTGGTAGTCCTCAAGCGCAAAGTCCGCAAGCTCATCGAAGAAGAAAACCCCCGTCATCCGTTGACCGACGACCAGCTCGCAGCCTTGCTGCAGGGGCAGGGAATTCAGGTCACCCGCCGCACTGTAGCCAAATACCGCGAAGACCTGCACATTCCCTCTACGCACCAGCGTCGTCAGCGCGAAGCCTGAAAACCGCCCAATACCGCGATCTGATCCACTGGCGATAACGGTTTACTACTATCTAATTACCAATCCTTTCTTCGGTTGACCCCGAACAAAATTGAAGGTACTTTCGCTCTATTCCATCTTTTCAAAGAGGCTGTCGCGTGTCGTTTCGTTCTGTGTATGCCGTACTTCTTCTTGCCTTTGTTTCCGCATTTGAACCTGCCAGCGCTCAGCAGCAGCCAAATTCAAATCCGTACTACCGCCAACTGCGCGGTCTGTTACCGAGCGGTCCTGCCATTGCCGTTGACAATCTCATCCTCAAACGCGATGCGGCGACCTTCACCTTTACGCGCGGCAGCTTTATGTTCTATGGCGAAGTCGACGGGAAGGTGACTGGTGCAGTCTTCGGTGGTGTCGGGCATTTCCATCTCACGCCGCCGACTGCGACCGAACGCCACAGCCTCCAGATCCTCACCAAGAAGCCTGAGTTCGACGAAGATTTCACCAACGTCGTGCTACGGTTCACCGACGGAACGGCGGACGAACTGCGCAAAGCCTCAAAGGCGGGTCAGTCGGGCAATGGCGCTGCCGACAGCACGCTCATTCAGGCGGCCCAGGAATTTCACACCTTCCAGCGGGAACATCTCTTTGAGAACATTGACCTGCGTCTTCTCGAAGACGTAATCAGCCCTTCCAAGGGCGGGTTCTTCCTGGCCGCCATGCGCGGTTCCTCCTCGCCTCACATCGTCTTTGAAATCGATCCCCACGGTGCGCCAGAAGTTGCTCCTGAAGAGGTGCGTCTCGCCGTCCGGAACTCATGGGGATGGACTTATCCCTGCGCCTTCCATCTTGCCTCAGAGTATGCAGATGGCACAGCCAGCGGCCGCCAGCAGAACGTGGCCTTTCGCGTCGAAAACGAGGAGCTCGATACCTCCATCGAAAAAAGCGGCTTCCTTGGCGGACATGCAATTGTCCATCTGCATGCGCTCGAAGACGGCGTCGCAGTCGTCCCGCTCACTTTGTTTCCGACGTTGCGGGTGAGCAAGGTTGAAGGTGAACACGGCGAAGTTCTCGATTTCGTTCAGGAAAAGAAGGAAGAAGACTCAGACTTCGGTTTGGTCCTCGCCACGCCGCTGAAGAAGGGTGACGCAGCGATCGTAAAAGTCACTTATGGCGGCAAGGATGCCATTCGCAATGCTGGCAATGAAAACTACGATCCCATCGCGCGTGAAAGCTGGTTTCCCAACGGCGGCATCGGTTTCGGCAGCTATGCCTCTTACACAATGAGCTTCCATGTCCCAAAAGATATCGAGCTGATTGCTACCGGAACCAAGCTCAGTGACAAGGTCGATGGCAAGGTACGCACGTCAGAGTGGGACTCAAAGATGCCTCTGCCCGTGGCTGGATTTCACCTCGGCAAATTCGCCGAGAAAAGCGGCAAGACTTCCAGCGGGGTGGACATTACCGCTTACGCCAACACCAGCCCACCTGATATAGCCAGCAGAATTCTGCACAGCACTGCTGGCGATGAGCCCAATGAAGATGGCCCTCATGGCGGTGGAATGGCCCTCGGCAACCTGAATACGACGAGTATGCTGCCAGTCGAGCTGTCGCAGGGCATGGTGGCCGAGCAAATCTACGAGAACTACTTTGGCAAGCTTCCCTTCGATCATCTTGCGCTCTCGCAGCAGCCTGCCTGCAACTATGGCCAGAGCTGGCCCATGCTTGTCTATCTGCCAATCTGCGGTTTCTGGGACAGCACCATTCAAAACCAGCTCGGAATCAGGCCAGCCGACCAGTATTGGAAGGTAGTCACCGCTCACGAAGTAGCGCATCAATGGTGGGGTCACACCGTCGGCTTTGAAAGCTATCGCGACCAGTGGATGAGTGAGGGCTTCGCGGACGCCTCGGCAGCTATCTTTTTGCAGGCTACGCGTAAAAATAACAATGAGTACCGCGAGTACTGGAAGCAGCTCAAGCAGCAACTCACAGACAGAAACTCCGATGGTTTCCGCCCCATCGATGTCGGCCCGGTCACCATGGGCTTTCGCCTGAGTTCGCCAAAGACCGGCTGGGGCATCTACCAGAATCTTGTCTATCCCAAGGGTGCTTACATTCTGCACATGATTCGCATGATGATGATGTCGGCCAAGACAGGCGACGCCGACTTCGTAGCCATGATGCATGACTTTGTCGACACCTATCGTCTCAAGGTCGCCACGACAGAGGACTTCAAGGCTATCGTCGAAAAGCACATGAACGCCGGCATGGACCTCGACCACAATCACAAGATGGACTGGTTTTTCAACGAGTACGTCTACGGCACCGACCTGCCGCAACTTCACTTCGAGAGTCAGATCAAGACTGAGAGCGACGGCGACAAGATGTATTTCAAGCTTACGCAGTCTGGTGTGCCTGACAGCTTCAAGATGATCGTCCCCATCTATCTCGAGTTGACCGATGGGCGGAACATTCGCCTGGGAATCGTCATGATGCAGGGCAGTTCCACCACCGAAACGACCGTGCCCCTGGGCAAGCCGCCTGCGCCGATCAAGCGTGCTGTTATCGACTACATGCACGACGTACTGGCGGTGGAGAACTGAGGCGGCCGCAAGAGTTTTACTGGCTTCTGACTCCGAAGCGCATGGTTCTGAAATCGAAGGTATAACTCTTCAACTCGTCCAGCGCGTCCATTCCCAGTACGCCGTAGCTGTCGTCGATTGCTGCGGCGTTCAGTGGTTCGGTGAGCACCTGGACGAAGTGCAGCGTTAACGGCGCATCACCGGCGTTGAGTGTGACGGAATCGGCGACATAGGCCGGTGCCGGCGGTTTTTTGGCTGCGCCGGGGACTGCCAGCAACTGCATCTTTTTATTGGCGAAGTCATCCGAATGCTCGACGTAATACCGCGAAGTCAGGTACGTCTGCTGCCCGCTCGCGTCGACGGAATACATGCGCTCGTCGCCGGGCTTGCCAAGCGCTGCGATAACCCTGTCGCCATCGAGAAAAAACCGCGCTCCCGTCGTAAGCCGAGCGCCTTTTTCACCGGGCTGGACCTCGATTCGCGCGTCTGCCGTAATCGTCAGGCTGCCCAGCGCCGACACCGCTGGATAGCCGAGCACTCCACGCACCTGGTAGTCGGATTTTGGAAAGTAATAATCTGCGTCTTCAAAGACAAAGGCCGTCATATTGCGAAAAGTGACTGTGCCCAGCGTAAAGCGCGGAATCACCGTCATATGCACACGCATCGGCCGCCCCGTAAGCGAATGCACTGTAGCTGACTCTTCGGAAACCTTCAGCCCGATCGCCTTGGCCGTCGAGCGGCAGATAAGGTTAAACGGCGCCGTGGGATCGAGCATCCAGTCATGCGATTGCGCATCGATAAACACCGGCACATCGGTCAGTCCCAGCGGATCGCGATCGTAAGGCAGTGCAAATGAGTCGCCGGGCTCCACGGTCATCTGCGGATTGGCAATCGCCAGCGGCAGCAGCGCCACCGGCAGCTCAATCTCATCGCGCTCATCCTGGGTCATCTTTCCGCCGACCCGGAACTCGAGTTCGAGATACGCCTGGTTAGCCTTGGCCCAGTCACTAGTGCGCAGGTAGTCTTCTGCGAGGGTCTTGCGCAGTATTTTTTCCTCGGGAGGATGATCGGTCGATTTCACCTTGGCGAGCAGCGGCTCCAACAGACGAATCGACTCTTCCGGCTTGTTCTCCCGATTAGCCAGCACACCGCGAAAGAGCTGGGCCTGTTGTGGAGTCAGCTTGCCGCGGCCTTCTCCCGCGTCTGAAACTTGCAGCGCCTTTTCGATTTCCAGAAATTCATGATTGGCCAGCAGTGCACTCAGCCGGTTGACGAGCCTTTCGTTGTCATTGCCCAGCACCGATCCGGTCTCGACCTGCGCTTCCGGCGGCTTCTGCTGGCTCGTGTCGGGCTTCGCGGGTTCTTGCCCCTCCGCAATCCCCCATGCCCAACTCGACAGTATTGCGAGAGCACAGCAGAAAATTGCGCGCCGTAACGTGTGCATCCGGCCAAAAACCCCAAAAACCATAGCTACGAAGTTACCAGACGCAGCCCTACCCATTCCGTCGTTCGGCAAAGGCCCACGTACACGCTCGGCAACAAGCTTCCTCCTGAGAATTTCTTTACATCCACCCCGGTACACTGTAGCTAGCGATGAAGCGAAGAATGATCGAGCATTACGAGATTCTCCGCCGCCTGGGCGCAGGCGGCAGCGGGGTAGTTTACCTGGCCAATGACACCCTTTTAACGCGCCCTGTTGTACTCAAAATTCTTCGCCGCGGACTGCTTACACAGGGGCAGATGCGCACTACCGTCCTGCGTGAAGCCCGTCTTGCCTCGGCGATCGAGCACCCTAACGTCTGCGCCATCTATGAGGTAGGTGAAACAGGCGAAGAAGCCTACATCGTTATGCAATTCGTTCCCGGTCAGTCGTTGGACACGCTTATCGCCCGTGGACCGGCCAGCATCCAACTCGTTCTCTCTGTAGGAATCCAGATCGCCGACGGCCTTCAGGCGGCGCATGGCCTCGGCATCTTCCACCGCGATCTCAAGCCGCAAAACGTCATGCTGACCGACGGCGGACTGGTCAAAATTCTGGACTTCGGTCTCGCCCGCCGCCTCCATCCGGAAGAGGCTGCATTCGACCCCTCCAAGCCTGCACCGGCGCGCTCCGGCTCTGAAACCTATACCGCTCGCGGCGGCACGATTCGCTACATGGCGCCTGAGCAGTTCGTCACCGGCCAATCCAGTGTCCAGTCCGACATCTGGGCTCTCGGCGTTCTGCTCTACGAGCTGACCAGCGGGCGGCATCCCTTTGCCCGTCCGGATGCTGAGGATTTCCAGATCATCCGCGCCATCCAGTTTTCAGACGCGCCCGAGCTCGACCAGATCGCGCCCAGCGTGTCGACAGAAATGAAAAGCGTCATCTCCATGTGCCTGGAGAAAAACCCCGCTATGCGCTACTCCTCTGCCGGAGAAGTGCGCGAGGCGCTCAAAACCATCATGAAAGCAATGCAGCTTGAGACTGGCGGCATCCCCGGCGACGCTGCGGCAAACCTCGTCACCACCGGTCCTGAATCCGAAAAGCGCACGACAAGTTTTCTCTCCATGCTCGCCGAGCGATTTCGCGAGTCCACACACGAATCTCCGCGTCAGAACTCCGTCGTTGTCCTGCCCTTCAACAATCTCGGAACTACCGAAGTTGCTCCACTCTACGGCTTTGCCCTGGCAGACGCCATCGCCGCACGGTTGGCACGCATTCCCTCCATCGTTGTTCGGCCGTCGAGCTCGCTCATGAGTCTCCCGACCGCTCAGATGGACCCGCTCGACATCGGCCAGCGCCTGCTCGTTTCGCATGTGCTAGCGGGAAACTTCATCCGTTCCGATCAGGGCTTTGATCTCAATTGGCAGTTGCTTGACGTTGCCGCGCAGAGCGTGCGCAGTGGCGGCACGATCAGCGTTGCCTCTTTCGACCTCATCGCAGTGCAGAATGAAATCTCCAACGAGGTCTTCGCTGTGCTGCAGGGCATTGGCGGCGTCGATCAGCGTTCTTCACATCCGGAAAACGGGCGCAGCGGCACGCGGCCCAATCCGCGCGACGGGTCGTTGCCCGATCTGGTCTCCGAGGAATATTTGCAGGCACGCGCGCTGCTCAGTTCCTTCATGACGCGTACCGGCTCCCGTTCCGATCTTGACCGGGCCTGCGCTCTCTTTGAGAGCGTCACCACCAGCGATCCCGAGTTTGCCGCTGGCTGGACCGGTCTTGGCATCGCCAACCTGCAATACGTGCGTCATGGCTTCGGCGGACAGATTCACGTTATGACGGCGCGGCGCGCCTTTGACCTGGCCCATAAGCTCGATCCGGGCTCCATCGAAGCCAATCTCTACCGCATCTACATGCTGCTATCGCGTGGTGAGAAGGAGTCCGCCCGCCACGGCATCGCCAACCTGCTCAGCTCCGCCGCCAATGACTGGAATGTCCACATGGTCGCCGGCATCACGCTGCGCATGGACGGCATGTACGACGAAGCCCTCAAGCAGTTCGGCATCGCGCTCAAGCTCAACCCCGCCAATGCTGCGCTGCTCTACAACCATCGCGCCCGCGTGTATCACTATCAGAACCAGCTTGAAGTCGCAGGCGACGAACTAGCCAAGGGCCTCGCCCTTGAACCGCGCCATCCGCTGCTGCGCACCTCGGCCGGCTACCAGCAGATGCGCATCGGCAATCTGCACTCAGCCATTGCCATTCTTGAAGAGGTGATTCGCGACGACGACTCCATGCGCATCGCCGTTCCCACCCTCGCGCTCTGCTACGTGCAGGTGGGCGATCGCGCCAAAGGGGCCGCGCTGCTCAAGGACGACACTCTCGCCGCCGCCGAAGCCGACAGTGAGATGGCCTACCGCCTGGCTTCCTACTTCGCCGTCGAGGGCGACGCCAGCGAAGCCCTGCACTGGCTGCGCCGCGCCATCTACCTTGGGAACGAAAACTACCCGTGGTTCGTCAAGAATCCCGCGTGGAACAACTTCAAAACCAACTCCGACTTCGATCGCATCCTCGAAGACCTGAAAAAGGCTTATCGCAAGAATCAGAAGATATGGCAGCGGCTGCTTGAGCAGGTCGAGCAGGAAAGCGAGTAGTGCAGCGAAGGATTACCTGCTGAACCTTGCGAGCAGCAGGATAGAGGCCAGCAAGACAAGTACCGTGAACGCAGCACTAACCGTGGATAAAAAGTTCACAGCGTCGTTATTGAGCCATCGTCTCCGTTCGAAGACAGCGCCAAGAAAGCTGTCGAAGAAGAGACCAAGTACGGCCCCAGAAAAACAAATTGCCGCCGAGTAGATATCCTCACCTATTGCCCAGATCCCGATTCCTGTGACAATTGCTGCCGCGGCTGCGCCGGCAATTGTTCCCGTTAGCGTTATTCCACCATCGGTTCCTGGTTCCACTAGCCGGAAGGTCGTTATGAACCGCGGTTGGCCGCCAAATACCTGGCCAATCTCAGAAGAGACAGTGTCGGCAGCAGCCTCGGCCAGAATTGCAATCGCCAGCAGTGTCGCAAGATTTCCCGTAGTATCCCAGGCGCGTGAACCCGGAAGAGCCAAAATCCGGGGCGTTGCTACAAGCGCAGCCGCTCCCAGATTCGCCGCCACCTGTGCAGCATTCCGTCCACGCTTGCTTTCGCCCGTTCCAAGCCGTTCCTTCCTCGCTCGCCCTATCTTCGTCGCTGCGTAGGTCAGCAGAAACACCGCCAGCAGCGGCATCAGCCCGCCGTGCAGCCAACTGGTCTGGTAGGAATAGCGTGTCGTCGAAAACATCAAACTCGCCGTAATCGCCGCTCCGGTCGCCGCCGCAGCTAGAGTACCGGCCTTTAACCGCCACACAATCAGCCCGAAAATCCCGCTGATCCCCAGTGTCGTCCACGCCACCATCGGCACCTGTGTTGCCCACCAGCGAGCCTGCAGGATCACTGAGGCCACAGTCCACGGCACCACGATCAGCAGGATCGCCTTCGACTGCCACTCAAGCGCCTTGGTCGGCTTGCGAATCACCAGGAAAACTCCACCAGCAACAAAGGATAGGAAGCAGCACTCAGAGTACCAACCAAGCCCCCGCTCCTGCGTCCAACCCTCATTACCTGCACCACACCTGTGATTTACAATCAACCAGTAAGCAGGACAACGACTGAATGAGTGAATTTTCCCAGCCATCATCGCCGGCCCAGCCGGTTCAGGGCATGCGCCCGCTCCATAAAACTCTAGCAATTGCAGCCGCTTCCGCCGCCGTCATCGGCCTGGCAAGCTGCGGCAGCAATCTGCGCCCCACGACGATTCCGATCATCGGAACCGGTCCGGCCGCCCAGCCTACGGCCTACGCTTTTGTGATTTCGACTCCGTCGCCCACGGCACAGGGTATTGGCACGGTCATTGACTACTCCGGTGATGCCGTTATGGCGACGGCCGCCATCGGTCCCTCTCCCACCACCTTTACCATGAACGGGGGCACTGCGGCCTTTACGCTTAACCGCGACGGCACTCTCTCCAACATTCCCGTCTCTAGCAACCTCCAGGCCAAAAACGTCTTTTTCAGCACCCTTGGCCCTAATCCTATCGATGGGCCGTTTGCCGGTCAGAGCCCAATCGTCGCGCTCTTTGACGGCGCCGTGGGTCTCTTTGCGCTGGACGACAATCTCAACCAGGTCGACGTTCTGAGCGGCTCCCCGGCTGCCGCATTCAAGCTGGTGATTCCCGTGGATCCGACTCCGGTGACCATGGAAGGGGTAGCCAGTTCCCCCCGCTACTATGTGGTAAGCCAGATGATTCCTTACGGAGCGGACTGCAACACGCATCCCTCCACCGTGGGCGTAACCGGCATGGCCGACGCCGTCGAGATTGCCACCTACACCCGCTCAGCGCAGATTCCGGTCGGCGTCTGCCCCGTCTACGCGATCGGCTCGCCGGACACCAGGCGCGTCTTCGTACTTAACCGTGGCAGCGACAGCATTACTGTCATCAACAGCCAGAACAATGCGCTGAACCAGTGCACGCCGGGCGTCAACCAGAATGGCCAGCCGTACAGCTGCCATCCAACCCTGCCGCTTTCCACAACCGCCACCGCTGCAACTGGTGTCACGCCTCCCAATGGAACCACTGGCATGCCGGCGATAGCCGGGCCGGTGTATGCCGAGTACAATCCCAGAACCTCACAGCTGGTCGTTGCCAACTACGACGGAAGCTCCATCAGTATCATTGACGTCAGCCTCGATGAGTTCGGCAATGACAGCTCGACTTTCGGTACCACTTATACCGTTCCAGTCGGTCAAAATCCCGCGTCGGTAACAGTGCTGAATGACGGCTCCCGCGCCTATGTAGCTAATCAGAGCGACAGCACGGTAACAGTCGTCAGCATGCCGAGCCACACGGTTGAAACCACGATCCCGGTTTATCAGACGGCCTCGCAGCCGGCTCATCCGCGCACCGTGGTCTCCACGCAGAACTCGCTTTTCGGTAAGGTCTACGTGGTTTCGCCTGACAGCCCATATATCACCGTCATCCGCACCGACCAGGACATTGTCAGCACCAGCGTTCTGGTGCAGGGCGACGCCATCGACGTGCGCACGACCTCGCCGGATGGCTCCACCGGTAACGTGAACACAATCAGCCGCATGCCCGGCGCAGGCCAGCCCTGCTTCCTGCCGCTGAGCCAACTGCCGGCGGCATCAATCACTCCTGCCAACTGCAAGATTCAGGATCCGACCCAGCTCGTTCCATAGCAATTGATTCCCTGACACAAACAGAAGGCCAGCCCACGTGGCTGGCCTTCTCGCTTTGCTATCGCTTCAGGTTTCCGGGGATCCTTCCAGGTATGTCTACTGACCACTCAGAATGATCGGCGGCGTCGGCGTCGTCGCTCCGCCGGCGTCTTCTATCGTTACGCCAAAGCCGCCTGCCTGCACATTTGGCGGAATCGGCGGAAAGATCACTGCGGCATTTCCCTGCAGGTCTGGCTTAAACACCCCGGCCGGAATCGGCGCGCCACCGGACGCCGGTAGAACCCATAGTTCATAAGCCTTGCCCGGAGGAGGATCCGGCATATTCGACGCTGTGAACACCAGCTTCCCTTTCGTTGCCGAATAGATCGCATGGCCCTCAGGCGCCTTAATGGCTCCCGGCTTCTCATGCAGCGTAACCATCTGTGCATTGTTGCCGCGCAGGAACTGCTTGAGTTCCTCCAAATCCGCCGTCTCCTTCGACAGGCGCTTCATCTCCGGCAGCAGGATACGATTCTGATGGATGTGCGTAGCATCGTCGTACGCAAAGAAAGCGGCGGCTGCCGCCAATGCGCCGGAAAGAATCATCAGCGGCATCGGCGTCTCGAACCAGCGCCGGAACGACTTCGACATCAGGTAGAAGCGGCCCTTGTTCCGCATCTGCGTAAACTTCGACTCCGGCGCAGAATCGGTCGTTAGCCGCGCCATAAAGCGGATCTTCGCGTCTGGTGACAATTCTTCATCAGGAAGCACAGCAGCAAAGCTAGCCAGTTCCACCTGCCGTTGGGCGAGCTCCGCCCTGCAGTGGTTGCACATGGAGATGTGAGCCGTTAAAGTACCGAGCTGAGTGTCCTTAAGAGTGCCCAGCGCGTACTGGATCAGGTCATCTTCATCGATATGGAATGCTTCCGGCATGCTCATGCTTCCAGCGCCCTTCTCACCGCTATCAACGCCGTGCGAATGCGCGTCTTGACTGTTCCCAGCGGTGTTCCGGTTCGCTCTGAAATCTCAGTGTGTGTCAATCCGTCGAAATAGGCCATGTGCAGAGGTGCCTGCTGTTCTTCCGGCAGCGCCTGGACAACTCCGCGTACCTGATTCATCAGGTGATTCTGCTCCACTGACCGTTGCAGGTTTTTCGGCTCGGGCAGTACCAGTTCTTCGAGCGGGGTGAGATGAGCGCGGCGCCTGATCACGTCAATGGCACGATTCCTCGCCACTACTGCAAGCCATGCTCCGAGGCTGCCGCGTTGCGAGACAAAGCCTCCGGGCTGCCTCCATACCTGCAGCAGTACCTCCTGCATTACATCCTCCGCAAGATCGGGCTCGCGCAATACTCTCAGCGCGATCGAATAGACCAGGCGCGAGTATTTATCAAAAAGCGTCGCCATGGCGCTCTGATCCTGCATGGCTACAGCTTCCAGTAACTCGGCATCATCCATTTGCATGGCTTCCGTTTCTTCCACCGTATTTCGGCCGCCTGTTCAAGGTACGAGGCATGTCAGAGTTTGGATTGGTTTCTACACGTTCAGCAGCATCTCAAGCCATATCCAACAGCCAACCCTACCCCTCAAGGCGAACTTCGGCAATCCCCGCAACAATTAGAAGCATAATAGAGTGGATTGGGATGACGTCCCCCGCCAAGCTTCGAATCGATATATTGATGGTGCAAAAAGGGCTCGTTCCCAGTAGAGAACGCGCCCGCGCGCTCATCCTTGCCGGACGAGTCCTCGTCTCTGAGCAGAAGGTCGACAAGCCAGGCACTGCGTTTACTGAAGAGGTACCCATCCGGATCCTTGGCCTCGTCGACGGCCAGGATCAACGCTACGTCAGCCGCGGCGGCCTCAAGCTTGAAGCCGCGCTTGTCCACTGGCAGATTTCCGTTGAAGGACGCGCCTGTCTCGACATCGGCACATCAACAGGCGGCTTCACCGACTGCCTCATCCAGCATGGAGCTGCACACGTTTCCTGTGTCGATACAGGCTTCGGCCAGATCGCAATGAAGCTTCGCCTGATGGCTTCCGGAGAAGCTCCGCATATCCGCCTTTACGAACGCACCAACGCCCGTACACTCGCTCCCGGCTCTCTGAATCCAGATCCGAAGGCTGTTCCTCCCAAGCCGGAGCTTACTCTCCTCGTCATGGACGTCTCCTTCATCTCGGCCACGCTCGTGTTGCCAGCAGTGCTCGCCGCCGCGCCATCGCTCACTGAAGCGGTCGTGCTCGTCAAGCCTCAGTTTGAAGCAGGCCGCGAGCATGTAGGCAAAGGCGGCATCGTCCGCGACCCTGCTGCTCATCAGCTGGCTATCGACCGCGTCTCCTCGTGCCTTGCAACAGCCGGCGCAAGTTCGATTGAAGTCATCGACTCTCCGATCACCGGTATGGAAGGCAATCGCGAATTCCTGCTGCACGCATTCCTCGCGCGCCCAGCATCTCTGGGATAAACTAGAGCCCGAATGGACCGCATTGCGATCGTTTCCAAGCCCCTCAAAGAGGAGCTGAACCACCTTTTGCCCGAGCTGGTCGAATGGCTGCGCGAGCACAACTTTGAGCCCGTGCTCGACCGCGAGAGCGCCTCCTACATCGTAGGATCCGCCGCGGCTTCGCACTGTGTCTCCGGTGCCATCGTCGGCGGCATTGAAGTGCGCGACCGTCCCGACCTGCCAACTGCCAGGCCCGTATTGGTCATCGTCCTGGGAGGCGACGGCACACTACTCGCCGTCGGCCGCATCTTCGCGCGTTCTGACACGCCCCTGCTCAGCGTCAACCTCGGCTCGCTCGGCTTCCTCACCGAGGTGCGCCTCTCCAACCTCTATCCGACCCTCGAGGGCTGGTGCGAGAACTGTTGCGCCATCGATGCCCGCTCCATGCTTCACGGCGAGCTCTGGCGAGACGGCAAGTGCATCGAGTCCTTTGAAGCCGTCAACGATATCGTCCTCTCCAAGAGCGCCATCGCCCGCATGGCCGAGTTCGCCATCGAGCTCGACTCCATGCTCGCCGCGCGCTTCCGCGCCGACGGAGTCATCGTCTCCACCCCCACCGGATCCACTGGATACACACTTGCCGCCAACGGCCCAATCCTTGTCCCAACCGTCGACGCGCTCGTAATCACCCCCATCTGCCCACATCTGCTTACGCTGCGCCCGATGGTCGTGCCCGGTGATGCCGCACTGACCTTGCGTATTGAAGGCCCCAAGGGCGGCATGCCCAACCAGACCATCCTCACTGTCGATGGCCAGCAGGCGGTCGATCTGTGCCCAGGCGATGAACTGCGCTGTCACCGCTCTGAATACGAGGTCAAGCTCGTTCGTCTCGGTGGTAACGGCTTCTTCGAAGCGCTGCGCAGCAAGCTCAAATGGGGAGAGCGGTAAGCTTCGGCGAAACTGGGTACTCCACATTGCCGGTTGCCGCGATACCTTATGGACCAAATGGAACGTATTGTGCAACTGCGGCGGAAGTTTTGTCTACCGCACAGGCCATCTACTCAGATGCCATTTATGCCGCGATTCTAGCAAGACTCGCCGTTGATTAGGAGTTTGCGATGGAGACAGTACATCATTTCGGAATCAAGCTCTCTAGCGACGACGAGAGACAAGGATTTATTGATCTCGGGATTAATTTGGAGCCCGCAAAACCGCTCCCCAATGGGAACATCATTACCAGCTTTGAGATTGGGGAACATGATCCGCGATGGATGGACGCTCGGCGAGTTGCTGCTAAGTTTCAAATAACGGAGAGTATCCTAACGAAGTTTGATCAACCTGAGCTCAATGCCGCAAAGGCGCTGTGCATTTTTGCATCTTCGCAGCGAGGCTACCCGGAACCGTCGGAGAAGCGCGGTTATTTGGCTGCCACCTTTGACCTTTCTGAGCAGTGCGCCAAGTGCGGAATTGGTCGTCGTCAGATTCGTCCTTTTCGGCTCAAATCTGCGCCTGTTCTAAAGCGCTCAATCATGCAACTGAATTGGATATTCGATGAGTATTTTGTTGCGCACGATGTGTGGACTGCCGTTTTTGAACCTCTTGGCATCGCCTGTTGGCCTGTAGTGTTGGACAGAACCGGGGAAGAGATAGAATCTGTAGTTCAGCTCAAGATTTCCGATCATGCCGACCTCATTCTGGACGAGGCTAACGGTATCGTCTGTCCGACGTGTGGAAGAACGAAGATAAGAATGGACCTAAGAGGCTTTTGCCCAGAGCCGGTCAGTGTCCCTGCGCCAATTTTCAAGTCAACTCAATTCTTTGGTTCTGATTCCAATGCCTTCAATCGGGTACTTATCTCATCTTCTCTGTACAAAGAGATTAAGAAGGACCGTTTGCGGGGCGTTGAGTTTTATCCTTGTGGTCCAAGCCTGAACGCCGTCTCTGCCCCAGCGTTCTCATCTAAGCCAGTGGCCTAAGTCCCTCCCGCTCTCCTCTGCGCCACCGACAGCTGCCCGCGCTGCCTACCGCATCGGTTGTAGGGTGGACACGTCACCCCGCGCGGGTTGCTGCGCAGTAACCTGCGGTTACCGCACGGGAACTATCTGAAAACAGGCGGCTAATAGAAAAATGGCTGGAACGTTCATCGCAGCGTCGCCTCCACTTCGTGTTACACTCCCCTTCATCCGGCCTGAAGACGCACGACCTCGGCCAACGAGCCTCGACGACGCCCGCCTGTCGATGCCGAAAAATCTATCCCATTTAATTTCACGGAGAAGCCAAACGTGCCGTATCTGCCAAAGAAATATGCGCTGACCGCAGTCGCCCTCGCCATTGCTCTACTGTCCTCCTCCGCTGTTGCCCAGCAGGAGCGCCGCACCGTCACCGACACCAAGGAAGAGTCGAAAGACATCCCCATCCCGAAAGAAGAAACCGCTGTCACCCAACATCAGCAGACCGTGGGCGGCCGTACCATCCACTACACCGCCACCGTTGGTAATCTCCTCCTCTCCAAGGAAGATCACGACCAGCTTGAGAAGCCCTACCACAGCGTCTTTTATGTGGCCTATACCGAAGACGGAGCCGATTCCAAAACCCGCCCCATTACCTTCCTTTACAACGGCGGCCCGGGCTCAGCGACCATCTGGCTTGAGATGGGCTCGGTCGGCCCGATGCGCGTGATCACCAACAGTCCTGAACCGACGCACGACGCGCCATTCCAGGTTGTTCCCAATGAATACAGCCTGCTCGACAAGTCCGACCTCATCTTTATCGACGCGCCCGGCACCGGCTACTCCCGTCCGGTCGGGAAGGGAACTGTCAAAGACGTCGCCGGCGTCGATCAGGATCTGCGCGCCTTCACCAAGTTCATCATTCGCTACATCGACGTAAACAAGCGTTGGAACTCGCCTAAATTCCTCTTCGGCGAGTCTTACGGCACCACCCGCTCCGCTGGCCTCTCTGCCACGTTGAATGAAGAAGGCGTGCAGTTGAACGGAATCGTGCTGCTCTCGTCGATTCTCAACTACAACGCGCGCTCAGCCGGACTCGACAACAACTACCTCACCGACTTCCCATCCTTTGCGGCTATTGCCTGGTACCACAACAAGGTGCCCAACAAGCCGGCGAACGTCATCGACTTTGTCGAACAGGCTCGCCAGTTTGCCCGCGGTCCATACGCTACGGCGCTCTACGCAGGCAATGCCCTCAGCGATGCCGACGCCGACAAGATGGCCCAACAGATGAGCGCCTTCATCGGCCTCAGCCCAACCTTCATCAAGAACGCAAGTCTCCGCATCTCCGCAACCCGCTTCCGCAAAGAACTGCTCCGCGATCAGAACAAGATTCTCGGCCGCTACGACGCCCGCTTTGAAGGCCCCGATGCCGAAGCTGCTGGCGACAACCCCGGCTACGATCCCTCTGACACAGGCATCTCCGGCGCATACATCGCTACCTTTCATGACTATCTTGAAAATGAGCTAAAGTTTACCAGCAAGGAAACCTACAACAACAGCGGCCCCGGCCTCAATCAGGAGTGGGACTGGAGCCATCGCGGCGCAGGCGGTGGTGGCGGTGGCTTCGGCCGCGCTCAGCGCATGCCTTATGTAGCCGGTGATCTTGGCGACACCATCCGCAAGAATCCGCACCTGAAAGTCTTCGCCGCCAACGGCATCTACGACCTCGCCACGCCTTTCACAGCTACCGAATGGGAGTTAGCCCACATGGGCACTGAACCAAAGATGCGCGGCAACGTCACCTGGGGCTACTACCCCGCAGGCCACATGGTCTATCTCAACGTAGAAGCTCTCAAGACCTTCCGCGAAGACCTGAACAAGTTTTATGACAACGCAAAATAGCGATTCGACCGGCCCAACCCGGGCTCTCCAAGTCTGGGTTGGGCTAACTCACTACCTGCTCCCGAATGACGAAAGACCGCGTCCGGGATTACGGCAAAAGTCCGGAAGAGTATCTCGTTTCCGCTAAATAGACAGAATCTGCAACTTATCTTTCACATTTTTGTGATTTTTTAGTGACAACTGTACTTTGTCATCTCAGTAAGCTTTAGGAAGAGGTTGAACGCGACCTATCTTCCCCGCTCTCATGCTGACCCGCTAAGTTCGTGCTGTAAGCCTCTTGTTTGTTCCGTCTTATCCAAAACAGGTTCAACTAATTCCTGAGAAGACAAGAGGATACGCATGAACGCGCGATCTGCTTTTTGCATCTTGGTTATCATCGTTGCATCCGCGATACCAGCCATAGCTCAAAACTCTACATACTTGCAGACTGACCTTGTTTCCGACGTGACCGGGGCCGCTTTGCATCTCGATCCTTCTCTCGTCAATCCATGGGGTTTGGCATCTCTGCCAGGACAACCCTTTCGCATTGCCAATAACCGAACCGGAATTTATGAGAGTTATGATAACTCCGGATTGCAGCAGGACCCCCGAGGCGTAATCGCCCCATCGCCCGGAAACACTGCAATGCCCCATCCCACCGCAGTCGCGGCCAATCCCACTAACCTCTTTGTGCCTAACACCAGCTTCGCCTCCCCATTCCTCTTCGCTACGGAAGACGGCACTATCTCCACTGAATACTCCGATCAGCGCGGCGACATCTTGCTAAGCACCATCCTCGTCGTCGATAACTCTGCTCGCGGAGCCGTTTATACCGGCCTTGCCGTGCTCACCCCCGATTGTTGCGCGCCGTTTCTCGCCGCTGCCGATTTCCATGGTGGCTTCATCGATACCTTTACAGGCAACTTCGATCCCCTCGGAATTCCCGGCGCTTTTATTGACACTGATCTTCCTGCCGGTTACGCGCCATATAACATTGCCGTTATCGACAATCAGGTTTTCGTCACCTACGCCAAGCAAGACGCCGCCCGACAAGCCGCAGTTCCAGGCAACGGTAACGGAATCGTCGATATCTACGCACTCGACGGCACCTTTGTTCGCCGTTTTGCCTCCCACGGAGCTCTCAACGTTCCCTGGGGAGTCGTCAAAGCCAGCGCCAATTTCGGCGAGTTGAGCAACGCCATTCTCATCGGTAACGCAGGCAGCGGCCTGATCGCTGCCTTCGATCCCAATACCGGAGATCTCATTGACCTGCTCAACGACGCCAACGGCAACGCGATCGTCAACCTCAACGTGCACGGTATGGCCTTCGGGTCTGCGGCCACAGGCGATCGCGATACGCTCTACATCACCGCAGGACTGGCTGGAGCACTCGATGGCGTTTTCGCCTCCATCACGGTCAATTCAGGTGCAGCCACACCCGACTTCTCCCTGGCCGCGATGCCCGGCAGCAGAACCGTGGCCCCCGGTCAGGTGGCAACCTTCGCGGTAACCGCTACACCCTCCGGCAATTTCAGATCCTTGTTCTCGTTCACATGCCAGGCTCCGGCGGGTTTCTCGTGCACTGTAGGTCCGGTCTCCGTTCTCCAGGCTACAGGCGCCGCGACCGTTACGATAACAGCATCCGGCTCCGGTACGATGGCGCCGATGTCCATCGCCGCCTTGACATTCCCCTGCTTCCTGCTAGGTAGCATAGGAGTGATCGGCCGCAATCGCTTTCTAGGCAAATGCAAAGACTTGCATCGCCGCGTCCGGGATACGTGGATGCTCTTCGGCATCGCAGCCCTCTGTGTCATTCTCCTCGGCGCAACTGGCTGCGGATCCGGCAGTCGCACCACCCAACCTTCCCCGCAGACCGCGTCTCTGCTCGTCACCGCAACCGCCGGCTCGGTGTCTCACACCACCACATTAAGCCTGACGGTTCAGTAGCCGCACACAATATCGGTTGGGGGTCACGAGAAGAAATCTATCCAGTCGTCGAGGCCGTGGGAATGTGGGAATCCCTTTGGGATTCCCACATTCCGTCATTTCCATGGCTTGCTTTTCCTACCGCGCAGTCGGCGACCCGCTTGCGACCTGGCGCACTGGAACTCCTCGCCACCCAGGTGCACCGTCCTCCCATTGGTTATCGGTGAGTTGTTCGACGCCGGTGCCGTCGAAGCGCATTACAAAGATCTCGCCGTACGGTTGAGGTGAATCCGTGTACGCTGCTTCATCCTTGAAACCCATCCTTGAACTTGCGAATGCAATATACTCGCCATCAGGCGACCATGCCATGTGAGCGTCAGTGCCTTTCCCATTCGTCAGGCGTCTCAGGGAGCTGCCATCGGGCTTGATCGTGTAAACGTCGTATGTTCCTCCAGACAGGCGCGCAAACATGATGAGGTCTCCGCGTGGAGACCACAGTGGAAAATTGTCATATCCATCGGTGAGGTTTATCACGGCCTTTGTGTCTAGATCCATGATGCGTAGGCCGTTACCTTCACGGCTGAACGTCCGATAGACGAAGCGTTTTCCATCGGGAGAGAATGACGGGAACGCATTATTGCCGGCGCCGCTTGTGAGTTCTTGAAATCCGGTTCCATCTGCATTGACGAGTGCCACCTTGGCCCCGCCCTCTATGCGATCGCCCGGTTTCAAAAACTCAGAATGGAAGCCGTCAAAAAACGCCGCAAACTCACCGATGCCGAAGATGATCTTGCGGCCGTCGGATGACCACGACCCCGCTAGTGCATTGCTGGTCTTGTCTTGGTATACGACTTGTGCTGAGCCTGTCGCCACCGTAGTCACAGTGATAGCAGAGAGGCTTGCACGGCCATTCGGGAAACCTGTCGTTACGAACTGTGTCCCCGACCGATTGAACGATGGAAGAGTGCCGCCGCTCGCGATTTGCAGTTCGTAGTTGGAATCCCCGCTGAAAGCCTTTCGCAAGGGCACTGGCGTGCCTGGAACACGTTTGTGAAAGACGACGAGATTCCCGTCGGGCGACCACGACGCCGTTCGGATAGGGCCTCGCGGACCCCGCCGGCCGCTCAGATAATAAATCCCGGCATCCGGCGTGTCCTTGCGTATGTAGCCGATCTCGTTCTGGTCAAGGGGAGAAGGATTGATCTTCACGCCGACAGCAGGCATTTCGGTGGATGCGCCTGTCATCGTATCAACTGACATAAGGCGAGTGTCGTTGCCCGGGCCAGGCTTTGCGATCCGATTTGCAAGCGTTTGTTGGGCAGTCATGCAGTACGCCACCAAGTGACGACTGCCTCCCATCCACTTCGGACTTCCACAGAAATCCTGGTTCCCGGGAACCTTCTTCAGATCAGAGCCGTCAGGATGCACGATGTAAAGATCGGCCAGTTGAAGGCGCTCCCACCGGCCCTCGCTGAACGGCATAGGTTTTCCGCGTCCTGACGAGAACGCAATCCATTTTCCGTCATGAGACCATGACGGTCGAAAATCTCCGCCTGCGCCTGTGGTGAGCCGCTGGATGCGGCCGGACGTCAGATCCAGGATCCAGAGATTTGCGTTCCCGCCGTCGCGCGTGCTGACGAACACGAGTTTTTGACCATCGGGCGAGAATGCAGCCTGATCGTCATACGCCGGATCGGTTGTCAACGCCTTGAGTTCGCTGCCATCGGGTTTCACCTGAAAAAGATCTGCGGATCCATTTCGCTCGGACGTGAACACGATCCATTTGCCGTCCGGAGACCAGATTGCGTCATAGTCACGATCAGGGTTAGGAAGCAGCGGATGTTCGTTGCTCCCATCGGATGCAGCCACGAAAATCTCAGGCTGGCCAACTTCCACGCGGTTGAACGCGATGGTTTGTGCACCGGGTCCCTGGGCCTCCAGCAACATGAGGCCGATGACAACAATCAGAAATGAACGCATCCGGGGAGTATATCGCGGTGAATCTCGTATCGTCTTGACATACTGCATTCGTTGGCGACATAAGGGTGGCGGAAAGATCGTATACGAAGGCCAACTCAGACCACTCGCCGTGCAGCTCTAAAACGAAGCTCTTCCACAGGAAGCTCAAGGCAAGGGTGGGGATGCTACAGCCAAGCCAACATCCAGGGCGAAATCAGCTCCGCCGTCGTAAAATTAACTTACATCGCGAAGAGGAGACAGTGATGAGTGATGGCCGCGAAGAGCGCGAAGAACGGGAGCAACGCCGCGAGCAGGAAGAGCGCGAAAGTCGCGAGGATCGCGTTGAACGCTACCCCACCGATCCATGGGAGCCGGAGCGGGTCGACTCGTAGCAGGGAACTGACTTGAGCCAGCCAAAGCCGCCAGCCGTCCGCATCGTCCGCCTGACCGAAGCCACAGAAAAAGCGCTTCGGATCATTCACGAGTACTACGAAGCAGTCCACGTCGTGAAGCGCGACAAGCCTGAAGAAATCCAGCAGCTCATCGACGACCCCGCCTCGGGCATCTGGCTGGCATACCTCGAAGATGAGGTTGCCGGGTGTGTCGTCCTGCGTCGGCTCGAATCTATCCCACTCGCCGGTGAATGCAAGCGGCTTTACGTGAAGCCCACTGCGCGCGGGCACCACATTGCAGATCAACTGCTCGACGCGCAGGAAGAGTACGCGCGAACGCAGGGTCTCGAATGGATCTACCTCGACAGCTACGACGATCTGAAAACCGCCATTGCTCTCTATGAAAAACGGGGCTACGAGCGATGCGAACGCTATAACGACAATCCTCAGGCCACGTTGTTCATGCGCAAGCGGCTTGACGCATAAGCCAGTCTGCGTGTGATCGAGAAACTGGGCGCGGATAAGTATGCGGCGTTGGTGTCACTGACGTTGCCGCTGATACGGCTTGGCCGTCAGTAAGGCTGGAAACGATAATTGAATTGGTGTCATCATGTTTTAGGAAACAGGTAATGAAAGGATCATACCGACAAGATGAACAAATCCAACTAGCGAAGAGACAATCACTACAATCCCGGCTCGCCTGCCTGGCAAGCTCCGAAAACCCGCGATGATCGACATAAGCATACTCAGGAATCCCGTGAGGCAAATCCTAAACATCCACCATCGTTCCACGATTGTCATGGGTTGAGAATATCTGTTTATGCCACACCACAGTACAAACAGTCCTACTGAAAACACAATCAGCCAAATGCAGAATCGTAGCCCAAGCACTCGAATTGCTTTGAATAGCGGAATAATACTAGCCAGTGCACAAAGACACACAAAGGTCCATAGTAATGATCTCATCGCTACATCTCCGTTACTCTTCCGAGCAAGACAGGCATCGGAGCGCCCTCCTCATTCTGAATGAGGACGCTCGACTCTTGTTGTCTGTTTGAGATGATGGCAGATTGAATATACACATTGGCGGATGGGCAAATCTGGCCGACCAGTCCATCATAAGGGCACGATGATGATGGGTTCGACCGCAGAGCCTACATATGCAAACCGCAATCATGCGCTACACTGGCGATCTCCTTGATTCATACGCCCGGAGGCTCAATGGTTCTGATCGGATGGCCAGTCGTCGATGCGGTCTGGGGATTTCTCAGGTCACCTGAGTTCTCGGCCATTGGCAGCATCGCCACGCTAGGCGGCCTCTGGCTCGCGTGGAAAGCGATTGTCGATGGCAAAGCGCTCAGCAAAAACCTTAGAGACGTCGAGAAATCCCTCAGCACCCGCCGTGTCGGTGAAGCGCCCGATCTCGCAGGCGTCATCGCTGAACTGGTCGTCAAGGCCAAAGTCTCGATACAGATCACGGCGATCTTTCCAGTGGTCGCCATTTATCGAAACCCACAAGCCTGGGTCGCCCTCGAAAATGCCCTCAGGGAGCGTCAGACTCACGGGGTCAAAGTCGAGCTGCTGTATTCGTCTCGAGAACAGAGATGGTCGGCCATGCAGCTTCAATACGCAGATGCCTTCAAGGATTGGGCCAAGTGGTCCGCTAATCCGGTAAATGCGGCGCGTCTTGAGGCCTTCACGAAACGTTACGAGTGTAAGCACTATCCATTTCAAAAAGCCGAGCAGTTCCTCGAATTCATCCTCGAGGTGCAGGCTGATATAGTCAGCCACTTATACTGGACCGCGCCGCCGAAGATAACCGACGATTTTGTGCCGGTCATTACATGGATCATCGATGGGGGAACGCCAGAGGCGGAGGCATTCTTTGCCGTCACGCTCAGCGAAGGCAAAACCATCGGCTTCGTCACCCGCGATCAGCACCTGATTGGTTCCTTTCAGAGCGTACGGGACCTCTACTCGCTCGCCGCTTCGCCAGGCTCCCTGTGAAGCAGATTCATGTGTTGCATTGAATTAGCTCCAAACCTGCACAACGGAAAGAGCAGTCTTCTCTGTTCGCACCCCACCCCCCTGGGGGGTGGACTTCTCTCTTTCTTCGCCTTGCGTGGTTCCGCGTAATCCACAGGCGGAAAATGGCTGATTGGAGATTCATCCTAAGTGGCCTACCATACCTTCAATCTCGATTTTGTTGAGAAGCACCGGTAGGTGCCGAAACCCATGAGAATCCCAGACCGGCTAATCCTCCTCTGCCTCGTCTGCTCGGCTCATCTCTCTCTTGCTTGTGACCGGATACCCATGGGCCAGTCTCTATGGATACGCCTTTCAGCGCCGGTTACTACCTACCAGGCCAGACCGGGCGATCCCGTACAGGCAGTGCTCACGCACGATCTCGTCTGCGATAACGAAGTCGTCCTTCCCATGGGAGCGCGTATTGAGGGCATTGTCCGAAGCAGGCACAAGGTCGGTCTTGGCATTCGCCATGAAACCGCCACGCTCGATCTGGACTTCAACCGCGCCTTCGTCGGTCCCGGCATCGGCATCGACATCACGACCCAGGTCGAAGAGGTCGAAAATGCCCGCGAGATCGTTCGCAAGGGCGTCATCCGGGGCATCCGCAGCTCTGATACCTTCCAAGGGCGTATCAACAGCAGATTGATTCATCTGCCCACGTGGAATCCCTACTCCGATCCTGTCCTGATCGCCTACAAGGCCCTTTTTCCCATCTTTCCCGAGCCGGAGATCTACTACCCCGCGGGCACCGACATCCGCCTGCGAACTACCGGCGAGATCACATCCTTGCAGCCCATTGCCTCTGCAAGCAGAGAATCCGCCGCCGCGGCAAAGCCCGACTCGGGCGAGATGGATGAACTGGTGGATGAGCTTCCCGTCCGCGTCACAACCCAGAAGAACAAAGACGCAGACCTGCTCAACATCATCTTTCTCGGCACCCAGGATGAAGTCACCGAATCATTCCGCCAGGCCGGATGGGACGGCGCTGATCCTCTTTCGCGGCGCGCCGTGCTCCGCGATTTCTATGCCCTGCTCAACAACAGTGGGTATGCGCACGAGCCGATGATGACCTTCTATTTGAATGGCCGCGCCGAAGACATGAACTGGCAGAAGAGTCTCAACAGCTACGGCCGCCGCGACCATCTCCGCATCTGGCAATGGTCTTCCGGCAAACCCGACCAGTCCGTCTGGATCAGCTCATCCACTCATGACGTCAGCGCCGCCCTCTCGGTCCGGCATCGCGGCTTCGAACATCACATAGCATCCGATATTGATGAGGAGCGCTCGACCGTTATCCGCGATCTGGATTTCGCCGGCTGTATCAAGTCCGTGAATTACATCGCCCGCCCCGAGATGCCCATGACCAGCCATAATGCCGCCGGCGACGTCATGCACACGGATGGCTCTGTCGCCATCATTACCCTGCAGGCCTGCCAATCCTCCGAGCCTCAACCTTCCTCTGGCGTGCGTCAGGCCAGCTTCAAACCTGGAAACTATGCTTACCGTTTCCTGCGCCGCCAGATTCTCACCTTCCGCAGCGACATGCTGCGCGCCAATATTATTTACAGTCTGTATGACTGCGGACGTGTGGCCGTGATGACCATGCGGCACCAGCCGGTCACGCCATAGCCGTCAATCGGCTAATGTTCCGCTGTGCTCCTCATATACAATCGCGCCATGCCCGCACATCGCCTTGCCTTTCTTCTTCCGGTCCTCTCTGTCTCCGTGCTCGCCGCCCAACAGCCCGCGAACCTCAAATCTTCGGTTGATGCCCAGCTTCCGTCCCTCATCGAGACCTACAAGGATTTCCACCGCAATCCCGAGCTTTCGCACCACGAAGAGCACACCTCGGCGAAGCTCGCTGCCGACCTGCGGCAGCTTGGCTATACGGTCACGGAGCACGTCGGCGTCTACATGGACGGCAGCAAAGCCTGGGGCATTGTCGCTGTGCTCGAAAATGGCAAAGGCCCGCGCCTGCTCATCCGCAGTGACATGGACGCGCTGCCTGTCGAAGAGAAGACCGGCCTCGACTACGCCTCACATGTTCATTCGACCAATGCGGAGGGTCAGCCAACCGGCGTCATGCACGCCTGCGGACACGACATCCACATGACGGTCCTGCTTGGCACCGCCAAGGAGCTCGTCGAGCATAAGTCACAGTGGCACGGAACGGTCGTCCTTATCGGCCAGCCCTCTGAAGAGACCATCGACGGGGCCCGCGCCATGCTTGCCGATCACCTGTACGAGCGATTCGGCAAACCTGACTTTGTCCTCTCGGAACATGACGATTCGAGCATCGCGACCGGCGACGTCGGCATTAAGGGCGGCCCGCTTCTCGCCAGCTCCACCAGTATTGACGTCACCATGCGTGGCATTGGCACTCATGGCTCACGTCCTGAGGGAGGCAAAGATCCCATCGTGCTCGCTGCCGAGTTTGTTCTTCTCGCGCAAACCATTGTCAGCCGCCAGGTTGATCCGCAGCAGCCCGCTGTTCTCACGGTCGGCACCATCCACGGCGGCCTCAAGCGCAACATCATCTCAGAAGAGGTGGCCATGGGCCTGACCCTGCGAACCTACTCTGACGCGGTCCGTGACCAGATCATTGCTGCCGTTCGTCGTACTGCCGAGGGAGTGGCCATCGCATACGGTATTCCGGCCGACCGTATGCCCATCGTCACCGTCAGTCAGAGCGAGATCACCCCGGCCACAATCAACGATACGGCCTTTGCCGAGCACCTGAGCAAAGTCGCCGTCGCCACGCTGGGTGCGCAGCATGTTGTTACTGTTGCTCCCGTGATGGGCAGCGAAGATGTAGGGCTGTTTTCATTGAATGGAACGATCCCTGCAGTAATGTTTCGCCTCGGTGCAACTGACCCCGGCAAACTCACCGATAGCCTCAAGACCGGCAAGCAGATTCCCGGCCCGCATTCGCCGCTCTTTGCGCCGGTCTACGAGCCCACCATCCGCACCGGCGTCACCGCGTTGACTGCAATGGCGCTTGACGTTCTAAGATGACCGCGCCGCAGGTGCGTATCCGGCATTGTCGGGCCGCCCACGCCGGATCAGATCGAAGCTCTGTTCGCAGAACAGAGCTTGTCTTTGCTGGGTCCGCCGCTCACCGCCTGACACCCGGCAGCTACTGCGGATTCAACTCGCTCAGCAGCACTTTGGCTTTATTCGCCAGTGTGTGTGCGCCGTCCACATCGCCGCTTGTCAGCGCCTCGCGGGCCTGCTTCAGAAATTCGCGAATCTGCGCCGCTGTCTTCGTTTCTGAGTCGCTCAGAGTGCGTGAAATGGAGTTCACGCCTTTTTCGGTGTTGGCTATCGTGTCTTCTGTCTGACTGCGCAGATTTCCGGAAGCTCCACCGGAAAGTTCCCCAATCGCGCTTACACTTGGCGCACCCGTAGGTGCTGCGTTGGCAGTCTCTGTAGGAGCAGCTGGCGTAGTCGCAGGGGCAGCTGGCTTCTTCGGATGATGTACGGGCTTCTTTGGAGTTTCCTGCGGTTTTGGCGCTGTCTCCTCGGGCTTGGCCGGTTGAGGATTCCCAACGACAGGTGGGGGCAGGTCGGCCGTGGAGACGGTCGCGGGCGTCGGCGGTGGTGCGTCTACGATCGGCGGAGCCAGCGGCTGTGTCTGCGCCGTCTGAGTCTTATGATCGCAACCCTGCACAAGCGGCACCGCCGCTAGCAGCCACACGGCGTACTTCGCAAAACTCCTCATCCTTCAAGTCCCTTCGTTGTCCCTATAACCGCCGGCTGAGGATGCCGTCGTCCCCGGTCCGTGGCTGAGAGGGGTATTCGCAGTTGGAACACCGAGCCACGTCCTAACTCCGATTGTACGTCGATACTTCCATGATGCAACTGTAGAATGCGGTAAGTCATCGCCAATCCTATACCGCTCCCACCCTTCTTGGTTGTGAAATATAGATCGAATATCTTTTCCCTCAAATCCTCAGAGATACCCCATCCTTCATCCCGCACTTGAATAATGGCCGACTTGCCTTCATCCAATAACATGACTTCCAGTTTGCCTCCCTCTGGCATTGCCTGGGCGCCGTTTTGCACCACATTCAACACAGCCTGTTTCAGCAGATCGATGTCGACTTTGGCGATCAGCGGGTAATCGGGCAGCACGCTGGTCAAAATTACCTGTCTGGTAGACATCTCTGCCGCCGCCAACGTCACCACATCTGCCACAACATGGCGCAGATCGTACTCGATCAGCTTGACCTCCACGGGCCGCGAGAAGTCCACCAGAGTCTGCACCACCCGGTCCAGTCGATGAATCTCCGAGTCAATAACGGCAAGGTGACCGTTGGCCGGAGCGCTGGAATTGCCCAGCTTCGTTTTTAGAAGTTCAAGATGCACCACTATTGCATTAATCGGATTCTTGACCTCGTGGCCGACACCCGAGGTCAGACGCCCAATCGCAGCCATGCGCCGTGACAGCTCAAGCTCGTTCTCGATTACCTCCACTGACTCCTGATCATGGAGTGTCAGCAGAGCCCCCAGTCCTTCGCCTGAGCCGCCTTCATCGCTGGCCCGATCGTCGTGAATAAAATCAAGCGAAACCTCGATCCGGTTTCCGCTTTCCGTTACAATCTCTTCCTGCACAAGCGTCATCCCCGCATCCCACGCATCGCGCACCGTCTTGCCCAGCACTGTTGACCGGTCAAAGATCTCTCGCGCATGCTGCCCCAACAGCACGTTTCGATCCTGATGCAAAAAGCGCTTCACTGCATTGGAAACCAGTACAGCGCGCCCGTCGCCTGTAAAAAGAAGAATGCCGTCCTGCAGATTTCCCAGCACCTGATCGAGGTTTTCCTTGAGGGCTGAGAATACTTCCTCAACATTACGCATACGTTGGCCAATGCGTTCGATCTTGTTCGAGACGCGCACCACCGTATCCGTCTCGACCTCTTCTGTAGGAGTTTCTTCGGCAGTCGCGGTCCAGTAATCGAGCTGCATGCTCAGCTCTTCCATTGGCCGCAGCGCAAGATTGCCCAGCAGAAACGCCACAATCAGCGACGTCGCGAGCGCAAGGCTCATCAGGGTAAGTGCTGCTTTCAGCTCCGGCTCATAGAGCGCCCGCAGCAGGGTGGTCCGGACTCCGATATGCACGGTCGCAAACGACTCGCCATTGCGCTCCAGGGGAAGCACGACGTCATACACACTTGGCGTGCCGAAAACTATCTTGACCAGCTCTACCGCATTGCTATCGCGCAGCCGCTGATAATTGGGCCGCAACGGGATGGGATTGTCATCTCCTGTGGTGCCGGTCGTTAGCAAAGCCTTGCCGCGGTTATCGCTGATGCTGATGTCATACACCGTAGGCGAGTACCTGTTTACGGAACTCACCACTGCCGTCAACCCCGAGTTATCGCGCACGGCCGCCGCGGCCAGTTGTCGCAGCTTGGCTTGATCGTTTGGATCCACTTGCTGATCTTTCAATCCGTTCTCGAGCGCAAGCTGCAGCGCATAGCGTATCTGTCGCGCCACCAATACGTTGGTGTCGTACGATTGTGTCACTACAGACTGCAACAGCTCATTGACGTAGACCAAAGAGAGGACTACTGTCACCAGAAAAACCAGGCTCGTGATCGCTAGAACAAGTTTGGATTTCAAGCTCATTCGCGCCAGCCTCCGCTGTCGCGCGAGTAATCGCGAGAGGATTCGTACTCCTTGAGCTTGTTATGCAGAGTCTTCAGGCTCACGCCGAGCATCTCTGCCGCGCGCGTCTTGTTCTGCCCTGTGAATTCGAGGGTTCTGACAATCAACAAGCGCTCCGCCTCGCCTACCGTTGCGCCTACGCGAACAGAAACGCTGTTGGCATCGGTCAGTGCAGCTGGAGGGCCCTGCATGCGGCCAAACCCTGTTGGCAGTTGATCGACCTCAACCAATCCGCCATCCTGCGCGAGAATCACTGCGCGCTCCATCAGATTGCGCAACTCACGCGCATTTCCCGGCCAGTCATGTTGCAGGAGCCGCTCCATCATGGGGCTCGAAACGCCGGCCACACGCCGCGCATGTTTCTGGTTCATCTCGGCAATCATCGCACTTACCATATCGGGAATATCCTCGCGATGATCCCGCAGAGGTGGCATGTGAATGTGAAAGACATTCAGCCGGTAGTAAAGATCAGACCGCAGCTGCCCTGACGCCACCGCCTCTTCCGGATCGCGATTCGTCGCCGCCAGCACCCGCACATCCACATCCTGCTCCGTGCGCGCCCCCAGGCGGCGCAGTTTTCGCTCTTCCAGCACCCGGAGCAGCTTGGCCTGCGTGCCGATCGGCATCTCGCCGAGTTCGTCCAAAAGCAGAGTCCCTTCTTCGGCCAACTCGAAACAGCCGGCCCGTCGCTCCACCGCGCCCGTAAAAGAGCCCTTTTCGTGGCCGAAGATTTCGCTCTCCATTAGCGACTCAGGAATCGCCGCGCAATTCACCGCCACAAAGGGCCTTAGTTTACGCTCGCTCAGGTCATGCAGGGTACGGGCCACAAGTTCCTTGCCGGTGCCGCTCTCGCCCGTGATCAATACCGAAACATTGGAGGGTGCGATTCGCTCGATGAGTCCGAAGACCTCCTGCATCTGCTTGGACTGGCCCACCAGCGCACCCAGCACTCCACTCTGGCGCAGCTGCCTCCGGGTTACCTCCAACTCCAGTTCCGTGTCGAGCTGTCTTGTCGCGTTAGCCAGAATCGTCTTTAGCCGCGTCGCATCGACAGGTTTCTGGATGAAGTCGTAAGCTCCCAGCTTCATCGCATCCACGGCGAGCTCGACGGAGCCCTGGGCCGTCAGTACCACGACTGCCATCTTGCTGTTTGAATCCGTCAGCTTGGTCAGCAGGCCGAGCCCGTCCAGCCGCGGCATCTTAAGGTCCGTCACCACGATCGCGGGATCCCACGCCAGCGCCTTTTCGTAGCCCTCCATGCCGTCACGCGCCGTCTCAGTCCGGTAGCCCCAGCCGGAGATCAGCTCCGCCAGGCCCATCAGGGCATTTACCTCATCTTCAACAATCAGGACCTTTGTCGGTGTGTGCATTCTCTTTAGTATCCGTCGTAACCCTTCAACAGGCCAGAAGAAGTTACTTTTGGGTCAATTATTCGATCCTATTGAACAATATTTCAAAAGTCTCCTGACCGGTATCGTCATCCGAGTCCTCTCCGGAACGACCATTCGATTCACATCGTATCCTGTTGTCATGTACGACTACGAAATCACAGTAGCGGATGCGGCAGCCCTGCTCGGGGAGAATCAGAAGGGCTCTGACGCTGGTCAGAAGATTCACCTCGTCGATGTCCGCGAACCATGGGAATACGCAACCGCCCACATCGAAGGCAGTACGCTTATCCCAATGGGCGAGTTTGCGGGCCGCGCCCATCAGGAGCTCGATCCCGATGACCGGCTGCTAATCCTGTGCCATCACGGCGCGCGCAGCCTCTCTGTCACCAACTGGCTCCGCCAGCAGGGCTTCGACGCGGCGCAGTCCGTGGCCGGAGGCATCGAAGACTGGTCCCGCCGGATCGACCCAACCATCCCACGTTACTGATCGAAATTCACGCCCGAGCCGGATTCAGCCGTTTCAGCCGCTGCGATTTTCCTGAACCGGGTTACAATCACTGCCAGATACGATGACTAATCCCCCTCTCAGGCTTGCCGACCGGATCCGCCCAATTGCGGTATCTGCCATTCGCTCACTTCCCGATGTGCGGGGTCGAGGCCGTCTGGCCATGACTTTGAATGCTGTCCTTCTCAAGGCCGGTGCCAATCCCGTAGTTGTGGCCAAGATGGCCGACGGGCATTCCCTGCTGAGAGATTGCCGTATCTTCGCGCACAGTTTGCATCTCTTCACGGGCGTCACGGGCATAGAAGATCTTCTGGCCGTGCTCACGGCCTTTCTTGAGCCTGGCGGGGTGGCCCTTGATGTGGGCGCCAATGTGGGAACCGTCACTGTTCCTCTGGCACAGGCTGCGCAACGTGTCGGCGCCCGTGTTATTGCTTTTGAGCCTTTTCCCAATAACGTTGAATGGCTTCATCAGAACCTGCAGCTGAACAATCTCGAACAGCT
>Ga0206970_10029_pt1 | contig 46447 bp, 30 predicted proteins | sample Alteio_BWOrgHeat_88_FD_152964 | JGI IMG/M metagenome (GOLD analysis project Ga0206970, IMG submission 152964) | Enriched cells from forest soil in Barre Woods Harvard Forest LTER site, Petersham, Massachusetts, United States -... | ecosystem: Environmental > Terrestrial > Soil > Temperate forest >... | reverse complement strand
CCCGCACTTATGAATATCCGCCGAGTTTGCCGGCCCCCAACACCGCTGATTTGCTTTCGAATGTGTGGATTAGCATTTCCTTCGACAGCGAAACGACTCCCAGTGTCTTTGCGCCGATTGGCTCATTCTTTGCGATGGGCCAGTTTGCCTCTTACTCCACGCGCGCATTGCCGGTGGGACTGGATGCCAACACAAACTTGTATTGCTATTATCCCATGCCATTTGCCCGGCGCGCGACCGTTCAATTAATCAGCCAGCGCACGAGTGCCACCACGAATGTCGAGTGCACGATCAAGTACAAACCGTTTACGGATTCGTTTACCAACGTGGGTTATTTTAAGACGGCATTTAACTATGAGCTTCCGACGACGAATGGCCTGGACATCAACATGCTGGACGTGGAAGGCAGCGGACATCTGGTGGGCGTGGTGGAAAATATGATGGGGCCGACCAGCCGGGCTTATCTGGAAGGCGACGAACGATTTTATGTGGATGACAGTTTGTCGCCCGCATTTTACGGCACCGGCACGGAGGATTTTTACAATGGAGGATGGTACTTTAACCACGGTCTGTTCACCCTGCCTTCGCACGGCAATCCGGCGCACGTGGCGGACAGCAGTTATGACCGGACCACGGCATATCGTTTGTTCATACAGGACGCGATTCCATTCCGAAAGCACATCCGCGCGGGAATTGAGCATGGCACGGGCAACAGCGTTTCGGAGAATACCTGGACGCTGGCGTACTATTATTATCAACCCGCAGACCGGGCGCAACTGACTGACCAGCTCGATGTGGGCAATGCTGCCAGCGAGACGGCGCATTTGTATACCATTAACACAGCGACGTGGTCCGGGTCGCGCACTTATTCCTACGATGGCAATTTCGATGATGTAAATATCACGGATGATGGCCGGGCGCACAAGGGATACAGCCAGTTTACGATGACGCTTTCGCCCACCAATGCGGGGGCCATCTTGCGGCGGCGGTTCGACCAGGGGATTGCCAACCAGGCGGCGAACGTCTTTGTGGATGGCAGGCTGGCGGGCGAGTGGTATTGGGCGGGCAGCAACGCGGTCCATAACTGGCGTGAAAACAACTTCATGATTCCCGCGTCATTCACCAGCGGGAAAAGTTCCACGCAGATCAAGGTCGTGTTTCTTTCTTCGAGCAATGACTGGAATGAATTCACGTACAGCCTCTATTCGCTGCTGCCGCCGGCTGCGCGTAGTTCAACCGCGCCGCATTTAATCAATTACAACTGGAATGGGACGTCCGGGAATCCGTCGTTTGCGCTGACCCTGACGGGCGGCACCAATTCCAGTTATGACATCTGGAGTTCGACCAATTTCACGAACTGGACATGGCTCGGGCAGGCGGTCCAAGGCAATCCGGGCTTGTATGGTTTCACGGACACGGCGGCGGGCAACTGGCCGTACCGGTTCTACCGGGCATTTGGGCAGTGAAGGGTGCGCCTGACGGCGCTGTTAGGAATCCAATATTGGGCCAACCAAGGGTGCATCTTGACACTGTCCTTAGTTCCGAACATGGTGCAGGGTCCTGTGGGAACAAGCCAAGTATGAAGAACGAAGCACCTCACCCCGGCCCTCTGCCGAACGTCGGCCTCGCAACCATTTTGCTCCGCCGACTCCGCAAAACGCGGAGAGGGAGAACAGGTTTCAGCGTCTTGATGAATCACGCGATCTGTGTCGAGTCGTCCCAAATCAGGGACAGCATCAAGATGCGCCTCCAGCCAACATGCCACATGAAATTGCTTTTCATGCGCCCACTTTTCCGTGAACCTAAACGCTCAAAGGTCCGAATCAACGGCGTCATCATAAAACTCAACCAAATCAACCATGGCACTCTCGACAGCTCTTTCCGGCAATTCTCACGAAGAAATTTTTGCGTCTGACGATCTCGCAACCGCGCTCCCGAAAAAACATTTCCCCCGTCATGAGCGGGACCCGCGGCGGATTTACCAGGCGGTGCGCGATGAACTTCTCCTGGACGGCAACTCGCGCCAGAACCTGGCCACGTTTTGCCAGACGTGGATTGAGCCGGAAGTTCACCAACTCCTGGACGATTGCATTGATAAAAACATGATTGACAAGGATGAGTATCCGCAGACCGCTGAAATTGAGAACAGATGTGTTCACATGCTGGCGAACTTGTGGAATTCGCCGGATGCGGTTGGTTCGGTCGGTTGCTCGACGACGGGGTCGAGTGAAGCGGCGATGCTGGGCGGGATGGCGATGAAATGGCGCTGGCGCGAGAAACGCCGGGCGGCGGGAAAACCCGTGGACCGTCCGAATTTAATCACCGGCCCGGTGCAGATTTGCTGGCACAAATTCGCGCGTTATTGGGACATTGAGCTGCGCGAAATTCCGATGGAACACGGCCGCCTCCTCATGAGTCCGGAAGAGGTGGTTAAACGCTGTGATGAAAATACCATTGGCGTGGTGCCGACGCTCGGGGTCACGTTCGATGGACGTTATGAACCGGTGAAGGCGGTGTCGGAGGCGCTGGATAAATTTCAGAAGGAAACCGGACTGGATATTCCCATCCATGTGGACGCGGCTAGTGGTGGATTTCTAGCCCCTTTCTGCGCGCCTGAGGTTGAATGGGATTTTCGCCTGCCGCGGGTGAAGTCCATCAATACCTCTGGCCACAAGTACGGATTGGCGCCGTTGGGATGCGGATGGGTGGTCTGGCGGGAGCGGGGCGATTTGCCGGAGGATCTGGTTTTCAATGTCAATTATCTTGGCGGCAACATGCCGACGTTTGCGTTGAACTTTTCACGTCCGGGCGGACAGATTGTGGCGCAGTATTACAATTTTGTGCGGCTGGGCCGCGAGGGGTATACGAAGGTTCATTCGTCGTGCTACCAGACCGCGCAATATCTGGCCAAGGAGATTGCAGGGCTGGGTCCATTTGAAATGCTCTTCAATGGTGATCCTGCGACCGGCATCCCGGCGCTTTGCTGGACTCTCAAGAAGGGAGCCAATCCTGGATACACGCTCTACGATCTGGCGGACCGGCTCTGTCTGCGCGGATGGCAGGTGCCCGCGTATTCGATGCCGGCGAACCGGCAGGACATGGTGGTGCAGCGGATTATTGTGCGCTTGGGAGTGAGCCGCGATCTGGCCAGCCTTTTGGTGGCCAATTTCAAGTCGGCGATTGACTATCTGACGAGGCATCCTTCCTCAGTTCAGCCGGACGTCAGTGCTTTTCATCATTAAACCCGATGAACGGCAAGTCTGGCTTACTGCCTTGGTTGATCTGGACACTGGCGGCTCTGTTCGTTGTGTTTAACTACGTCCAGCAGGTTGTTCCCAATATTATTGCGGATGACCTGAGCCATGCGTTTGGGGCAAGTGAGAGTACTTTGGGAAATATCGCGGCCTGTTATTTCTACGCGTATGCGATTCTTCAAATTCCGGTGGGGCTGATTGTTGACCGCTATGGCACACGCTGGCCGCTGTTTTGGGCCATTCTGCTGGCGGCGCTTGGCACGCTTGCTTTTTCGCAGGCGCATGGTTCGGGAGGCGCGCAGATTGCCCGCTTTGTCATGGGCGCGAGCGCGGCGTTTTCATTCATCGGTTGCCTGAAGTTGGTGCAGGCGTGGTTTCCTCCCGAAAAGTTTTCGACGCTGGCCGGCATGACCAATACGGCGGGGATGCTTGGAATGACTTGTGGTGTACCAATCGCCGTCCTCGTGAAGTCCATCGGCTGGCGTGAGACGGTGGCTTGGATGGGCGGGGCGGAGTTGATTCTGGCCGTGCTGGTTTTTGCGGTCGTGCGCGACCGCGTGGCGCCCGTCGGTCAGACTATGCCCGCGCCTCAAACCGGGGGAATTTCCGGTGTGTTGGCCAATCCTCAGGTGTGGATCAATGCCATCTATGCGACGAGTATCAGCCTTGTGTATGTCGCCTTCGGCGGCTTGTGGGGCACGCCCTATATCCAGAAAGTTTACGATTTGGACACGGTCGCCGCAGCCGGCACCGGCTCGTATTTGTTTTTAGGAGGCATTGTGGGCAGCCTGTTTTTTGGCTGGATTTCCGATTATTTGGGGAAGCGAAAACTGCCCATGGTGTTGGCGGGTGTTGGCGCATTGGTAACCTTGGCATGTCTGCTTTACGTTCCGGGACTGCCATTGATTGGGTTCAAGGCGGGGCTGTTTTTGGTGGGATGTTTCAGCAGCGCCAATATTATTTCCTATGCGGTGGCGCGCGATCTTTATCCGAAGACGGCGGGCTTTTCGATTGGCTTCCTGAGCACTTGTTATTTTGCCGGCAGCGCGGCGTCTCAGCCGTTGGTGGGAATGTTACTAGAGCATAGCAATCCCGGCGGCGGGCTGGCGGCTTTGACTCCGGGGGACTATCGCTTTGCGTTGTCGCCGCTCGTCATATTTATGCTGGTGGGATTGATTGCGTCGGTGTTGCTCAGGGAAACGTTGAACGAGCCAGCGCGCCGGTAGCCCGGCTAAAAAATTAGCGGCGGCGGGTACATTATCACCCGGTAAAAGCGGTCCGCATCCGGCGGATTTGTATCCGTGGCGGTCATCGGAATTTGCTGCGGAAAAGATGAAACCCCCAAAGTGGTCCACTTAGCCTTCGCCAGGTTCGTGCTGTATTGCAATTCATAGAGATAGTCCGGCAGGACGCTCCAGGAGAGATTGACGAGCTTGTTGGCCTTGGCGATGGATTGAAATACTGGCCGCCCGATGGCCGAAACATATACTTCATCCAGCCCTAGATAGGAGGGATCGTCCCGGAATCCAAATTTCAGGGTGGAAGTCGTGTTGGTGGCCGTGACCAAAAAATTATAAGCCAGCCAGCCTAACAGATTCAAATTCGTAAAGTCCATCAGCGTGTCTCCGTTCCAAGAGACGTTGAATTCCGAGTTGGTCATGTAGGTGGGATTGTCCAGCATGAAGCCGATTAAATAGGTCTGTCCAGGAATGGTGGCGAAGGTTTGCGAGATATAGCCCAGGGTGTTTTGCGGTCCAAACTTGCCGCCGTAAAATCCAGCATGCGCATAGAGCGCATTGGTGCTCACAGAGCAGAAGCTGAAATTGCCGCTGGTGGTCCAGCCGGTGAAATCGCCGAACTCAAATCCACCGTTTTGCAAAATCGGCACGGCCGCGACGGTCACCTCATCCAGACCGAGCGCTGAGGAATCATCGCGCAAACCGAACTGCAAGGTGGCCTGGGTGCTGGAGTTAATCACCGTGTAATGCAGGTTAGTCCAGCCGAATGCGCCCAGTCCCGACTGGTCCATCAAGGTCTGCCCGGCCCACTTGGCTTGAAAATGGTTTGGAGTCACGCCATCCGGGCTGTCCAGCCAGAGCGACACCAAATACGGCTGCCCGGGATAGGTCTCCACGGTTTGCGAAATGAATCCGAGCGAACCCGAGGCGGAAAAACTCGCGCCATACGATCCCGCCCGGCGCGCCGTGGCTGAAGTGGATACCGTGTCAGCAGAACTGTTGCCTGACGAGGTCCAACCTGAAAAGCTACCGGTCTCAAAACCTCCATTGGAGATCAAGAGGGCAGGGGTCAGGCTAACATCGTCGAACCCAAAATAGTCCGGGACATTGAGAAACTGGAATTCCAGGAATTCAGTGGGCCTGCTGGCCATCAGGTTGAACTGAATGTTGGTCCAGGCGAATGGCGGCGTATTGGTCAAACTAAAAACCGGATAATCGGCCCAGGACAGGCTAAAACTGCTGGGAGTTCCTCCAAAGGGATCCTCCAGCCAGCATGAAACTGTGTACAGCTCTCCAATCTGCGTTGGCCCGACGATCTGGGAAAGAAAACCGGCCGTTGTCGGGCCGATTTGCACGCCGTAAGAACCGGAATGGATATAGGCGGCGCTGTTGGTTACGAAGGTGGCGTTGGTCCCCCCAAAGAGGCTCCAACCCGAAAAATCGCCGGTTTCAAACCCGCCATTCGCGATCAGCGGCGGAGCGTACGGCAGGTAGGTCACTGCGCTGATGTTGTCCAGTACGAGCTCTGTTCCGATGCCTGAATATCCCGAGTGGCGCGTTCCTCCCGAAGCCGTGAAATCAACTTCATCCACGCCCAAAAAGTTAAAATTTATGAGGGTTGGACTCGTGGCGCTCAACGTGTAGGTCTGATTATAAACCAACGTTCCGTGGATGTAGCCTTTGGCCACCATTTGGAGATTGTCGTTCCATGCGGCGGTGGCGTACGCCGAGATTAGATCAAACATGCCCGCTGACATGGCGGCGGTTTCTCCGCCAACGCCGTAGATCGCGTTGTTGTCCGACACAACCCCCGCTTGATAGCCGCTCGGGTTTAACCCGTAATTTATGCCGTCTATACTGTCGAAATTGATCCAGTTAAATCCGTGATAACCGGCCGGCACGGGCACTTGATTGCCCGGTATATCGTCAAAGGTCAGGACCGGGTCTGCCTGTAAAACGGGAACCGCTACGCAACTAACCACCGCCAACAAGAACAAAGTTTTCATGGTGACAATCCTTTAAAACACGGTTGCGACATCATTCCGTCAGGCCGAGTGAGTATTGGGGACACAAAACCCCGCAGTAATTCAGCCTTCGGAATGGAACGATGGCAGGTTCGCCCCGGAAGTGAAAAACAAGGTCTTCTCGGGAACGCAGGTGATAAAGGTAAATTTATCAACGCCATCCATCTATCTTAACAATGTATCACGCATCGCCCTGTGCGTCAAATGCCCAAGACTGTGTAGAACCCGAATTTGAAAATTGGAGCGCGGGTCTGTGACCGCAGCAGATTTGCCAAGCAAGCGGTTGAAAATAAGCTGGGCCTTTGAGGTTGGAACGTTGCTGCGGCTCACAGAGCCGCGCTCCGCAAAACTACAAATTCACCACGGCAGGGTCGCCGTAGAGGGTGAAGGAGCCGGTGCGCTCGATTTTCACGTCCATGAGCTGGCCGCGATGACGGTCGCCGCCGTCAAAGAGCACGATCTTGTTGCAGCGCGTGCGGCCGGTGAAGCGCGCCGCATTTTTCTTGCTGGGGCCTTCAACCAAAATTTGCACCTGCCGTCCGATGAAGGTGTCGTATTTGCGGGCGGCGATCTCATTGACCAGTTCGAGCAGGCGATGGTTGCGTTCTTCGCGGATGGATTGCGGCACCTGGTCGGGCATCTCGGCGGCGGGTGTGTCGCGGCGCGGGGAGTATTTGAAAATGTAGGCGTTGTCGAATTCCACTTCGCGGCACAACGACAGCGTCTGCTCGAAGTCTTCCTCGGTTTCGCCCGGGAAGCCGACGATGATGTCCGTGGTGATGCCGATGCCGGGGCGGGCGCGACGAAGTTTCTGGATAATGCCGGCATATTTTTCGCGGGTGTAGCCGCGATGCATGAGTTTCAGGAGGCGGTCGCTGCCGCTTTGCAAAGGCAGGTGGGCGCTCTCGCACAATTTTGGCAGGCGCGCGTAGGCGTCCACCAAATCGTCGCCGTAGCCCTTGGGGTGTGGCGAAGTGAAACGGATGCGCTCGAGGCCTTCAATCTCGTGGACGGCTTCGTTCCGTTGGACAAAGGGTGACGAGTGATGAGTGACGAGTGACGAGTTTTCCGTGTCACGCGCGGCTTGCCAGGCGTCACGCTTTTCCCGCCTGCCGTAGCTGGTGACGATCTGGCCGAGCAGGGTAATTTCCTTCACGCCGCGCGCGACGAGTTCGCGGCATTCGGTGATGATGTCGGGGATGGTGCGGCTGCGTTCTTCGCCGCGGGTGGATGGGACAATGCAAAAGGTGCAATGCTGGTTGCAGCCTTGCATGATGCTGACAAAGGCGGAGACGGAAGTTTTGGCGCTGCCGTTGAGCAAATGTTCGCGGATGGTAGCCTCGCTCTTGGCTTCGGCTTCGACGTCCACGATTTTTTTGCGGGTGCCGGCGAGGAGTTCGTCCAGGTATTCGGCGGCTCGATGAAATTTTTGGGTGCCGAGAACAAGGTCCACGTCGGGCAATTTATCAATCAACTCCTTGCCGCGGCTTTGCGCCATGCAGCCCATGAAGCCGACGATCTGGTCGCGTTTCTCGCTGCGGGCGGTGCCGATGAGATTTTGCATCTTGTTGATGGCCTTTTGCTCGGCGAGATCGCGCACGCTGCAGGTGTTTAGCAGCACGACGTCGGCGGCGGCCTCGGACTTGGCGAGGGAATAGCCCTTGGCCACGAGCTGCGCGGCCACGGCCTCGCTGTCGCGCTCGTTCATCTGGCAACCGTAGGTCTTTATGAAAACGCTCGGCATGGTCGGTGTCTTACAATACAGGAAAAATCAACAGTTTGGCACATTAGCAGGAAAGCGGGGGAAATCAATTGTTTTGACAATAGAAGCACGGAACAGATTGCCCGATCATTGGCCTCAATAGCCCGGTGGCCAGTGGATTTCATGCCGTGCCGATTTGGAAATCGGCGACACAGCAGGTTTTGAAACCTGCGCTACATAGTGCCGACATTCTTGCCGGCCGGTTCTGGCGGCTTCAAAGTGAACCAAGGCAGATCAAGGCGAAAAGATGGGCCTCCCCCGAAGTTGCGGACAGGCGGGATAAATGGCGGCGCTCTGCCGAGACGCCGCCACCAAGCAGGCGAATTGACATGCGCGGGTATTTTTGCAGAAATGTCCGAAATTAATACCGATTACCTGATGTCAGACAAAACTATCTCCACCGAATCACTACAGCAAGAAGGCCGTACCTTTCCGCCGTCGCCCGAAGTTGTCAAACACGCGCTCCTGGACGCGGCGCAATTCGATGCCCTGTATAAGCACTCCATCCGCGAGCCGGAAAGTTTCTGGCTGGAGCAGGCGGAGGCGCTGGAATGGTTTGTGAAACCCGAGCACGCACTAAAATTCGACTGGGACACTGCGGCGCGGAAGATTGAACACACGTGGTTTGCCGACGGCGAACTCAACGTGACGACCAACTGCCTGGATCGCCATCTCGAAACGCGCGGCGACCAAACCGCCATCATCTGGCAGGGTGAGCCGGAGGATGACGTGAAGCGGATCTCGTACAAGGAATTGCACGCGGAGGTTTGCAAGTTCGCGAATGCGCTGAAATCGCTCGGCATTAAAAAGGGCGACCGGGTGGCGATATACATGCCGATGATTCCGGAAGCGGCGGTGGCCATGCTCGGCTGCGCGCGGATTGGCGCGATTCACTCGGTGGTGTTTGGCGGGTTCAGTTCGGATTCGCTTGCGGGGCGCATCAATGATTCCGAGTGCAGGTTGCTCATCACGGCAAACACGTCGCTGCGCGCCGGGAAATCTGTGCCGCTGAAGAAACTTGCCGATGACGCGTTGCAACACACTCCGAGCATACAAAAAGTGGTGGTCGTGAAACGCAATGACGAGCCATGCAATATCCTGGCCGGGCGCGACAAGTGGTATCACGAATTGATGGCCAAGGCCCCGGCGGATTGCCCCGCGGAGAAGCTGAACGCGGAGGATTATCTCTTCATTCTTTACACCTCCGGTTCCACCGGCAAGCCCAAGGGGGTGGTTCACAGCACCGCGGGTTATCTGCTGTGGAGCGCGCTGACGCACAAATACGTTTTCGATATTCATGACGGGGACGTTTATTTTTGCACGGCGGACATTGGCTGGGTGACCGGCCACAGCTATGTGGTGTATGGCCCGCTTTGCAATGGCGGCACCACGCTGATGTTTGAGGGCGTGCCGACGTTTCCCGATGCCGGGCGCTTCTGGAAAATTGTGGAGAAGTTCAAGGTGAATTCTTTTTACACGGCGCCGACGGCGATTCGCGCGCTGATACGGCTCGGTGATGAATGGCCGGCGAAATATAATTTGAGTTCGTTGCGGGTGCTGGGCACGGTGGGCGAGCCGATTAATCCTGAAGCGTGGATGTGGTATCACAAACACATCGGCGGCGGACGCTGCCCGATTTCCGACACGTGGTGGCAGACGGAGACGGGGGGGCATCTCATTACCCCGTTGCCGGGCGTGAATACCTTGAAGCCCGGCAGCGCGAGCCGTCCGTTTTTTGGGGTGGAACCGGCGGTTTATCGCGACGATGGCAGCGAATGTGATCCGAACGAGGGCGGCAAGCTGTGCATCAAATATCCGTGGCCGGGCATCATGCGCACGACGTGGGGCGACCATGAGCGTTTTGTGAACACGTATTTTTCCACGTTCAATAATGTGTATTTCACCGGCGACGGCTGCCGGGTGGATGCCGATGGCGATTACTGGCTGCTGGGCCGCGTGGATGACGTGGTGAATGTCTCCGGCCACCGCATCGGCACGGCGGAAGTGGAGAGCGCGCTGGTGAGCCATGCGAAGGTGGCGGAGGCGGCGGTCGCGCCGATGCCGCACGACATCAAGGGGCAGGCGCTCTATGCGTTTGTGACGCTCAAGGACGGTGTCGCCGAGAGCGAGGAATTAAAAAAGGAACTGGCCGCGCACGTCCGCAAGGAAATCGGCGCGATTGCGGTACCGGATAAAATTCAATTTGCGCCCGGCCTGCCCAAGACGCGTTCCGGAAAAATCATGCGGCGCATTCTGCGCAAGATTGCGGAGAACCAGACGGAGCAGATTGGTGATACCTCGACGCTCGCCGATCCAGGAGTGGTGGAGGCGTTGGTGAAGGGGAAGCAATGAAAACCTGGGAAACATTCAACATGCTTTGTAGAAACCTTGCCACAAAGAAGGAGATGTCCCTCATCCCGGCCTTCTCCCCCGAGGGGGAGAAGGAGTACGGAGCGTGAATGCCAAGAGTTAAGCTCAGAGGAAAGGAGGTTTTCCACAAAGCACATTCAACAACAACATCCAACGTAAGGCATGTGCGGCGGCCTTGCTGAAAACGCAATATTAAAGGAATTGAATCACGTCACGATGAAACACCGATGCAACTCCGTTGAAGTTGTGAACATTATGAAACGCAAACCCAAAGTAGCGCCTGCGGCACAACCTTGGGCTGAATGATGAAATCCCGTTGGGATTTTAAAACGTTAGATTGTGTTTTCAAAATCCATTTACTTTTCCGGAGCGCTGCTCTGTGAGCCGCAGCAGCGTCCGAATTTCAAGTCACTCCCCGTTTTTTCACGCGTCCCCTGGCAGGCGGAGTCGCTGCGGGGCCGAACCTCGGCTTGGCATCAGACCCGCGCTCCGACCGCAATTTGAAAACACGCCAGAGAAACGATTGTGATTCAATCTTCCCGATGCGACCACGGCGACGACGATTAATTTTAAAACATTCCAGAAACGTTGTGGTTCAATTGTCAAACCACTGCCATCTCCACTTGAGGTTCAATGTAAACGGGTTCCTCAATGGGGCTGAACTTGGCAAAGTTGTTGAGTCTGGCGAGCAAGACCTGGGTGATGCGGCTGCGGGCCATGATGACGGTTTTGCCGCTTACGGTGCAGATGTCAGTCAGAACAACCTGGCCGACTTGAAGATCTTTGACAGCGACGGGCTGGCCCTGACTTTTGGCCGAGATGTCCGGCAGGTAGATGTCAAAACAGGCGAAGGTGGCGTCCAACACGCGCGGGTCGTACCAGCCCATTCGTTGCTGCATGAGTTGCAAGGCCTCGTCCCGGGGTATTTTCTGCGCTTCCAATTCAAGCAGGTCAATCAGCACCTTGAGGATGCGGGCGCCGATGGGGATGTCCTCGCCATGAACGACGTTGGCGGGGAAACCGGAGCCGTCGTAGTGCTTCTGCTGGTAGAGAACGATGCGGGCGACGGTTTCGAGGCGGGGGATGTTGGCGAGCAGGTCGGCCCCGGCCTTGGGAACGCGGGCCAGAATGTCCTGTTCCACCTTGGTCAATTCCTGTCCGGCGCGGGATTTTTCAAGGACGGCCGGCGGAACGGTGACCGAGCCGATTTGGGAAAGCATGGCGGCGATTTCAAACTCCCAGGAATTTGCCAGGGTGAGGGAACTGACATAGGCGCGCATGTAGCTGCAGAGCATTTCGCCGCGCCCGAAGGAGAGCGGGTCAACCAACGAGAGGACATCCGCGAGCATCTTGACGCTGCCGTTGAGGGTTTTTTCGAGCAACTCGCGCTCGGCGGTGATGAGCCGGTATTGTTTGAGGCCCGCCTGGAGCGCCAGGGTGAGCATATCCATGGGACACGGCTTGGTCAGGAACTGGAAGACGTGGCCTTTATTGACGGCCTCAACGGCGGTATGCTGGTCAGCGTTGCCGGTGAGCATGAGGCGGACCGTTTCGGGAAACCGCTTCTGGACCTCGGTGAGCAGTTGCACGCCGTTCATGCCGGGCATCTGCATGTCGGCCACGAGCACGGCAAAGGGGCCTTCGGCGGCCATTTTGGCCAGCGCGGCTTCGGCCCCCGCGGCCGTCACCAGTTTAAACCGCAGCCGCAGATTTCTTTCCACGGCGGCGAGGAGGTTGATGTCGTCGTCAACGAACAGTATTTTTTCGCTCATAATTTCTTGGTGGTTGATGGTTCAGTCGTGCTTTCAAAGTGGATGGTCTTCCTGGCAATGGTTGCGCCACGTTTCAATCCGTCCGGCGCAGCCAATCCGGGCCAAATAAGCAATGTCCAATTGCGGCGGCGACTCGGTGTTGGACCCGGAGAGTTTATGCGCAAAAAAGTCCGCGGCATGAACTGCCACGGCCGGGGAAAATTCATGGGCCGCGCAACGGGCCGGCAGATGGTGCATGGCGACGGCCTCGGTAATGGGATTGGGCAGCCCCCAAAGCGCGAGCAGATAGGCGCCCACATCCGCGTGGGTTGCGCCAAAGAATTCCTGTTCCACCTGCCACACCGGCACGTTTTCGTTTCTGGCTTTCGAGATGACCGCGGCGTATTCCCCGGGCAGGCCGAAGGCGAGGACCAACTGGCCGGTATCATGCAACAGGCCGGCCAGAAAACACTGTTCGATGATTTTGAAATCCAGCCGCTCCGATTGCGCGATCTTTCGGGCCATTGCGGCGGTGATCCAGGAATGTTGTGCGAGCGCCTCCAGGGAAAAATGGCGGCAAGTGTTCTGGTCATACTGCGAAAAAATGCCCATCGAGAGCACCAGCGAGCGGAGGGTGTTCAGGCCCAGATAAACCGCGGCGTCCGCCGGGCTGTTGACGGGCTGGGCGAGTCCAAAAAAGGCGGAGTTTACCAGCTGCAGGATTTTTACCGTCATGCCGATGTCGCGGGAGATAGTCTCGCCAATATTATCCATGGAGGGCGAATCCTTGCGGAGTTCCTCGGTCAACTTACTTTGCAGCGCGGGGAGGGTCGGCAAATTTTTAATGCGAGTGGTGAGCCGTTTGAGCTGCTCATTGCCGAGCAGATCGCGCAGGGCAAAGGCGCGGACGATGGCCTTGCGCAATTCGTCCGCATCGCACGGCTTGGAAAGGTACTGATGGGCCGGGCCGACGAGTTGCAGCACCGACTCGCGCTCGGCGTGGCCGGACAAGACGATGCGCACGGTTTGGGGGTGCTGTTTGAGGACCTCGCCCAGCAGTTGCGAGCCGTCCATGTGGGGCATTCTCATGTCCGAGACAATGATGTCCACCGGATGCGCAGCCATAAATTCAAGCGCCTGGCCGCCGCTCTCGACAAAGTTCATTTCCCATTCTTCGCGCATGGGCCGCAACTGGCGCTGCAGTCCTTGCAGCACCCTCGGTTCATCATCCACAAATAAAAGTGTTTTCATCCCGCCAAAACCTCCTTCGGCCGTGCCGGGATGCCTTCCGCCTTCAAAGGCAGACGGATGATGAATGTGGTGCCGCGGCCCATTTCAGTTTCAAAAGTCACGGTTCCGCCGTGCTTTTTGACGATGCTGCCGTAAATCATGGCCAGTCCCTGGCCGGTGCCCCGGCCGACACCCTTGGTGGTGAAGAAAGGCTCAAAGATTTTGGAGCGCGCGTTTTCAGGGATGCCTGTGCCGGTATCGGTCACGAGCACTTGCACGTGGTCGCCGTCGCGGCGGGTTTGCACCGTGATGATGCCGGTCGAGCCTGGATTTTTTTTCACGGCGTCGCCGATGGCGTGCGCCGCATTGACGATCAAGTTGAGCACGGCCTGGTTGAATTCGCCGAGGAAGCACGGCACAAGGGGCAAAGAGGGATCCAGTTCCAGCTTCAAATCGGCGACATATTTCCATTCGTTGCGGGCCACGGTGACGGTGCTTTCAATCGCCTTGTTCAGGTCAGCGGCTTTTTTCTCGCTGCCGCCGGGGTGCGAGAATTCCTTCATGGCGCGAACGATGTTGGTGACACGCTCCACGCCTTCGAGCGTTTCTCCAAGGGCCTGCGGAATTTGCTGGCGCAGATAATCCAGGTCGCTGTCCGCCAGGATTTTCTCGTTGCTGGCGACCAGTTGCGGGGTAATGGCGCCGGCCTTGGCGGCGGCGAGCAGGGCGGCGTGCGAATCCAGGACCCTGGCCACGGCAGCGAACGAATCCTTCACGAAGCGGGTGTTGTCACCAACGTATTGGGTGGGCGTGTTGATTTCGTGGGCGATGCCGGCGGCAAGCTGGCCGATGGATTCCAGTTTTTGGGACTGGCGCAACTGCACCTCCATCATTTGCCGGTCCAGTTCCGCACGTTTGCGTTCAGTGATGTCGCGGAACGTCCAAACCCGCCCGTAAGACCGCCCGGTCTTTCCAATCATCGGAGCCGAATAACGGTCGAGGGTTTTCCCGTTCTTGAGTTCAATTTCGTCCCGGCTGATCTGCTCGGGATGGGCATAAATGAACAGGACCTTCTCGAGGAACTGCTCCGGGTTCCGGGTCATTTGGGTGACCCAGTTCAGAAGCTGATCGTCTTCCGGACTGTCAGTAATAGATTGAGGAATAGCGAACAAATCGGTCAGGCGCCGGTTTTGGAGGACTTTTTTACCTTGCTCGTCCACGACCAAAATACCGTCAATGGAAGAGTTCACCTGCGCCTCAAGAAATGCGCTCTTGCGCTGCAATTCGTCCTCTGCCTGCTTGCCGGCGGTGATGTCACGGGAAATGCCCACCAACCCCGTGATCTGGCCATCAGCGCCGTAGGTTGGAACTTTTGTGGAGGAAACCCAGGTCTCACGGCCGGCGGTATCGGACTTTTCCACCAGACCCATAATCGGTTCGCCTGTGGCGAAGAGTCGCCGTTCATCCACCAGCTTTTGCCGCGCCTGGCGGATGGGGAAATAGTCCGCGTCGCTCCGACCGATGGCCTGTTCCGGATTTTGCAATCCCAGATGCCGGGCGAGGGCGTGGTTGATGCGCGTGAACCGGCTGTTAACGTCCTTGAAATAAATATGATCCGGCAGGTTTTCCATCAAGGCCTGCAACAGGTCGCGTTTTTGGGCCATCACTTGCTCGATTTTTTTTCGCTCGGACACGTCTTGCTTGATGGCGACAAAGTTATGAATCTGACCATCTTCGGCGCGAACTGGCGTGATGGTCATCTCCTCGTCATACCAACTGCCGTCCTTGCGTTTGTTCACCAGTTCGCCGTGCCAGACCTTGCCGGCGCGAATGGTGGCCCACATTTCGGCGAAGAATTCCCGCGGATGCCGGCACGAATTCAGAATGCGCGGATTTTGCCCGATGGCCTCCTCGGCGGCATAGCCCGTCAAGTGGGTGAAAGCGGGGTTGACCCAGAGGATTCTTCCGTTGCGCTCGGTAATGACGATGCCGTTGGCTGCCGCTTCGAGGGCCGAGGTTTGCAGGCGAATTTGCTCACTGGCGCTGATACGCTCGGCCTGGCTCTGGGCGTCGAAAGCGCGCTGAATTCCGTCCTGCCGGTCAAGCCGCGCCCTGACTGTGGCGAGCATTTGCTCCAAGCTGAACGGTTTCTGGAGATAATCATCCGCACCCAGGTTCATGCTGGAACGCGCATCCGTCTTGTGCGGTTCGCCCGTCATCAAAATCACAGGGATGGCCGCGGTTTCGGGCCGGGTGCGCAGTTCCTTGAGCACGTCCAATCCATTCCGGCCGGGCATGTTGACATCGCTCAAAACCAGATCGGGCCGCTTGGAGAAGGCCTGCTCCAGTCCCGATACGCCATGCTCCGCCTCGAGCACGTCGTAACCATGCCGGCGCAAGGCGACCACCAGCCCGTGACGTACCGAGCCATCGTCTTCAATGATCAAAACCGTTTTCATCAAATCATACCCACCGCCGAAAAGCGGATTGGCACCCGACTATCAGGTATTAATCGGTCAAACCGAATCCCTGCTTAATGAAAATTTGCCAAAAGTGAGCGATTCATAACTGAATCTGAATGACGAATGTACGACCCAAGCCCGTTATTACGGCAGACGCGAAGCGAGACTCGCAGTCTATTCTCAACCTTTGTGCTTCAGCTCGTTCCGGTTTCACCGATTAAAGAGCATTGAACTGTCGCAATCCCGGCAAAAGCCTCAGAGGCTGAGGCCGGTTTTGGAAGATTACTTTGAATTGACACATGGCCTTTAAGGCAAACCGGCAGGCGCTTCGAGTGGCGTTGATTTATATCGGCGCCGCCGGGTGCTGGATTCTATTTTCCGACGAGCTCATGAAATGGCTGGTCCGCGACCCAGATTTGCGGGTCAAAGTGTCCATTTTCAAAGGCTGGGCGTTTGTGCTGGCGACCGGCGGCCTGTTATACACGGCCATCCGGCGAATACTAAAAGGCTTGGAATTAGAAATCCAACAACGCGCACGAACCGAGGCTGCCCGATGCGAAGCCGGAGAAAGGCTGCGCCTGAACGAGGAGCGTTATGCGCTTACGGCGCGCGCAGTGAACGACGGGCTTTGGGACTGGAACATTATTACGGGCGAGGATCATTTTTCGCGCCGCTGGAAAGAAATCGTTGGCTACCAAGATTACGAACTGCAGGATCAGAAATCCACATTTGTGGATCTGCTCCATCCAGACGATCGTGAGCTGGTAAATGAGGCAACTTCAGCGCATTTGGAGAAGGGGGAGCGATATGCCGTTGAATTTCGTTTGCGACACAAGAACGGGAGCTGGCGCTGGGTGTTCTCCCGGGGAGAAGCCTCACGGGATGCAAACGCCCGCCCGGTCCGAATGGTGGGCGCCATAACGGATATCACCGACCGCAAAAAGGCAGAAGCGGCGCTGCGTGAAGGCGAGGAAAAATTTTCAAAGATTTTTCAATCCAGCCCCATGCCGATAACGCTCTCCACCATGGAAGAAGGCCGTTACCTGGACGTGAATGAAGAGTTTCTGAAAATGGTGCAACGATCCCGGGACGATGTGGTGGGACGCACGGCGCTGGAAATCGGCGTATGGGCCGAGCCCGGCCAGCGGGCGGCTGTGATTGAGAAGGTGAATGCATCGGGCTCCATCCGCAATGTGGAGCTGGCCATCCGCACTCCAGCGGGCGAGACCCGGCAAATAGTTTGGTCTGCAGAAGTTGTATTTATCGGGGGTGAACGCTGCCTGCTGGGAACGTCGCTTGACATCACCGAACTCAAACTGGCCGAGCAAAACCACCGGGAGAGCGAGGACCGTTACCGCCAGCTTTTTGAGCTGGAATCCGACGCCATCATTTTGCTGGACTGCGAGACTCATCGTTTCGTGGATGTTAACCAATCAGCCGAACGCCTGTACGGCTATACCCGCGAGGAATTTCTTCAGATGACTGTGGAGGCAGTTTCGGACGAGCCGGAAAAAACCCGGAAGACCGCGGGCACGGGCAGCCGTTTTATTCCTTTGCGCTGGCATCGTAAAAAGAGCGGCCAGCGGTTCGCACTGGAAATTACCTCGAATGTCATTTCCTATCAGGGCCGGCGGACGGAGCTTGCTACACTACGGGATATCACCGCCCGGCAGCATGTCATGAACATGCTCGGTGAGACCACGGACCAGCTTTTGGAAGCACAGCGTATCGCCGGCCTGGGTTCCTATACCTATGACGTGGCCAATGGCCTGTGGAGCGGCTCCCAGGTTTTGACTGAAATATTTGGCCTGACTGACCCGGATTTGGCGCGTGATGAAAAGACCTGGACGGAGATGATTCACCCGGAGGACCGCCGTGAAGTGCAGCGTTATCTGTGTGACAGCGTGCTGAAAGACCGCCAACCGTTTAATCGCGTTTACCGAATCATCCGTTTGAATGACCGGGAAACCCGCTGGGTTCACCGCCTGGGCAAACTGGTCCTGGATGAACAGGGGCGGGTCGCGAGAATCGTGGGTGTCATTCAGGACATCACCGAGCGCAAACGCGCCGAGGAGAGAATGAATGTGCAGGTCAGCGCGTTGACTGCCGCCGACAATGCCATCGTGATCACCGACCAGAGGGGCAAAATCGAATGGGTTAACCCGGCGTTCAGCAAACTTACCGGATTTAGCGCGGAAGAAGCGGTGGGAAACTCGCCGCGCCTGTTGAAATCCGGCCAGCATCCACCGGCCTTTTACGCCAATATTTGGAGCACAGTTCTTACCGGCAATGTCTGGCATGGTGAAATCGTGAACCGACGCAAGGATGGGCAGGTTTATACCGAGGAGATGACCATCACGCCGGTGCGGGGCACAGACGGGCAGATTGCGCACTTCGTGGCCATCAAACAGGATGTGACCGAGCAGCGGGATCTTGAAAAGCGGATGCAACAGTCGCAAAAGATGGAGGCCATTGGCACGCTCGCGGGCGGCATCGCGCATGACTTCAACAACATCCTGGCCGCCATGTTTGGCTACGCCTACCTGCTGCAGCAAGATGTGGATGGAAATCAAGCCGCCCAGGAAAACATTGAGGAAATTCTCAAGGCCGCCGGCCGGGCCAAGGACCTGGTGCAGCAGATTCTGACCTTCAGCCGCCAGCGCGAGCAGAAACCCCAGGTCATCCAACTGGATACCGTGGTGAAGGAAGCGATTAAATTCCTCCGCGCCTCGATGCCGGCGCAAATCAAAATCGAAATGAACCTGTCGGCTGACGCGCCAGTGGTGCTGGCCGACCCGACGCAGATTTACCAGGTAGCCATCAATCTGGCCGCCAACGCGGTGCATGCCATGGAAGGCCGGCCGGGGGAGCTCACCGTGAGCCTTGAGCCTTTTCTGCCGGATCGAAAATTCATCCTGTCGCACCCGGAATTCAAGCCTGTGCCCTACGCGCGTTTGACGGTTGCCGACACCGGGCATGGGATGGACGCCAAAACCTTGGAGCGGATATTCGAGCCGTTTTTTACCACCAAGCCGGTAGGCAAAGGCACGGGTCTTGGGCTGGCCGTGGTGCATGGCATCGTCCAGTCGCATCAAGGAGTTATTACGGTGGACAGCCAGGTGGGGCAGGGAACCACGTTCCGTCTTTATTTTCCGGGGCGCACCAAAAATGTGAGTTCCATGGCGGCTTCGGAAAACCTGGTGCCCGAAGGCTGCGGCCAGAGGATTTTGTTGTTGGACGACGAACCGGCGTTGACATTGGCGCTGCAACGGCTGCTCGTGCGTTTGAATTACCGCGTGACTACAAGCAACAACGCCCGCGAAGCCATTGGCTGGTGCCAAAAGGATTCCGCGCAGTTTGACCTGGTCATCACCGATCTATCAATGCCTGAGATCAACGGCCTGGAAGTGGCGCGCCAGCTTCGCACCTTGCGTCCGGATTTGCCGATCATACTGGCCAGCGGTTTTAGCGCCGACCTTAGCCGCGAAAATCTGCAGGCTGCTGGAATTTCCGACTTGCTGGAAAAACCCATCGCCAAGACCACACTGGCCGAAACCGTCCAGCGCACATTGTCCGGGCGAACCGGCCACATGGCCGCCAGATAATTTCGCGGCTGGTTTGACCGGTGCCCCGCCGCAAACACTGCAGCGGCTTCTGACCTAGAACAAATGTTCGATTATTTCGTTGGCGTTGCTGGGCTAGATTCAAAGCGTACCACATGCGAATCAAACTTGATCATCCGGCCTCGTCATTGGCGGGCCGGCCCTAAGAAATGGCATCCCATGAAAAACAATCATCAGCTCAATTCACATTGTAAACGGCTAAAAGTTTCCCTGCTGGCGAGCAGCTTCCTGGCGGCTTTATTTGTTATCCCAACAGTTTTTGGGGCGAATGGGACAACTCAATATATTGATGTCAACGGCACCACGGCCGGCTTTGGAACGCCGTCGGGCACGATTAACCAGACCGATGCCAGCTGGAGCACGGATCCCAATGGCCTGGCAACTCCGGTGGCCTTTGTTTCCACTGATGCCATGGCGCTTGGCAGCAATTTCACCGATTTGGCGAGTTCTACGTTCAGTGTCAACCTGAACAGCGGAAGCGACATCAACGGCGTTGTGGTCAACGCAGGTAATGTTAGCGTCACCCTTACGGGGTCAGCCAATACGCACCCAACAACCTCGTCAACGTGGTTTGTTACGAACACTTCTTTGCTGACTTTGGACGACACACGCCAGGCCTTCGACTCAGGCAGCACGGTCAAAGGTTTGAACTGGAACAACCAGGCGGTCACTTTCACCGGCAGCGGGACTTTTGATTTCCTAACGCCTTTTGGCTGTAATTCTCCTTCTGCCGTGCAAACCGAGAATATGCCCGGCGGCGTCATCAATTTGCAAATGTCGGCTCCATCGCTTGCGAGCACGGCGAATACATACAAAGGCGGGTTCACGCTGACTGCCGGCACCCTGAATTTCGCCTCAGCCGGTTCCGCCTACGCCTTTTCCGGTTTGACGAACGGGCAGTTCCTGTCAATCAATGGCGGCACGATAGACAATACCAGCGGTTCGGGGCTTGCGCTCTCGGTCGGAACCTACAGCGGCAATGCAGGTGGCAGCATCAAGCTCGGTGGGAATTTCACTTTCATGGGCAGCGCCAGTCTGGACTTGGGCCCGGCGGCAGTGATCAACACCGCTAATCATACCATCACCGTGGTTGCGAGCACACTGGCCATCGGCGGCGCTATCAGTGGCTCGGGCTTTGGTCTGACCAAGGTCGGGAACGGAACGTTGTTGCTATATGGGGTGAGCACGTACAGCGGCACCACCGTGGTCGGCGGAGGCACGCTGGCACTGACCAACGCCGGTTCAATCGCCGCCAGCACACAGTTGGTGGTCAGCAATGCCACTTTTGATGTGTCTGGTCTGGCCGGCGGGTCAACGACTTTGGCGGGTTATTCCCCGAGCAATTCAACCCTGACGGTCGCGGCAGTTTCCGGGGCGGTGACGAATGTGATGACCGCTGCCTTGAATGTGGGCGGGGCGACGAATTTTATCAACGTAACAGCCGTACCGCTGGTGACGAGTTATCCAGCGACTTTCCATATCATCAAAGGTGCCACCCTGACGGGGACACTGAATTTCGGACTGGGCACGGTGCCGTCGTCTTCCCCCGCTTTCACTGGTTACATCACCAATCTTACTGCCAGCGCTTCGGTGGATTTGATCCTGACGGGCGGTCCCGCTCCGGTGCGGGCATTGACTTGGAGCGGGCTGAACGGCGGGTCGCCCAATGGAACCTGGGATGTGGCCAACACCCCCAACTGGCTGGACGCCAGCAGCAGCCCTACGACATTCAACCAACTTGATCTGGTGACTTTCAATGATACCGCAGCCGGGCAGACCACGGTGAATTTGTCCGCCACTTTGACGCCGGGCAGTCTGACCGTGAGTAATAATGTGCTGCCCTATGTCTTTACCGGCGGAAGTCTCAGTGACGGTTCCGGGAGCTTGAGCCTAACCAAACAAGGCAGCGGGACCTTGCTGCTTCAGGAAAGCAGCGACAATTTCTCCGGCGCCATCAACGCCAATGGCGGCACGGTGATCATTGATAATAACAGCAGCGGCATCACCGGCGGCGCGAACATTGGCGCCAACGGGACGCTTCAGGTGGGCACCAACGACACGGCCGGTGTCTCGTTGCCTTCCGGAACCCTGATTGTCAACGGCAGCCTGGTTTTCAACAGCCAGAATAATTTCAGCGTGGCAAATACCATTACTGGCAGCGGCACTGTCAGCCAGATCCAAACCAATGTGGTGACGCTGTCGGGCGCCAGCAGCGGCAACTGGTCGCTGAACATTCAGAACGGCACGCTTCAATCGCAGAACAATGCCGCATTGGGTTCAATTCCAGGCGGAATTGTGACCGTGACCAACGGCGGCACATTTGATGTGGGCGGCGATGGCACCCAGAATGACGCCAACTTTGGCAACAAGCAGTTCAACATCGCCGGCTCCGGCGTGGGCGGCAACGGGGCGATTATTAACAGCGCCGGAGTGCAACAGCAGGATGCTTTCCAGAATGTCGTGTTGGGCGCGGATGCCACCATCGGCGGGCCCAATCGCTGGGACATCCGCGGTGGCAGTCCGATTCTTGACCTTGCCACGCACACGTTGACCAAGACCAATGGCAACCAGATCAGCATGGTGTCGCCCCATGTGACCAGCGGAAACATCGTTATTCAAGAAGGTATCCTGTCGTTTGAATCAACGCCCAATTTTGACGCGAGCGCGGGAACAATTACGGCGAACACCGGCGGTTATGTGGGGCAATACAAGGATACCTTGGGCAGCTTTACGCGGTCTATCGTGCTGAACGGCGGTGGCACAACGAATATCTCCGGCAACGGCAGCATAGCTTACCTGGATGCGCCGATTTTGTTTGCCGCCAATTCGACCGTTGGCAGTTCCGGAGGCACGGAAGTTTTCAACGGTGTGATCTCTGATGGCGGCAACGGCTTCCCGCTGACCCTCGTCGGCAGTGGCACGAATCAACTGGCGGCGGCCAACACCTACAGCGGCATCACCACGGTGCAAGGCACGCTGGGACTGACCAACCACGGCTCTATTTTCAACACGCCGGTAATCATTCTTACGAACGGGGCAGGGTTTGATATTTCGGGTCTGGCCGCGCCATTCTCGGGTACCAATGCACTGTGGGTGGGCGATGACTTGCTTGGCAATGGCATATTTAATCTCGGCAAGACGCTGGTCACCAATTTCAACTATCTCAGCATCAGCAATGCCGTGGTTCAAATGGCGGTGGCGAATCCCAATGTTCCCTGCATCACTGTGACCAATCTCAACCTGGGCGATGCCGGGGCCTCGAGCACCATCAACATCACGGCTCTGCCGATATTGTTGCCGTCTCAATTTCCGTTGATTAAGTATGCCAACGTAACGGGAACCTATAATCTTGGCGTTGGAACTCTGCCAAACGGATTCAGCGGCACGCTGGTGAACAATACGGCCAACAATTCCATTGATCTCCAGATAACCGGACTGCCCGGCGGCATTTGGAACGGCGGCGACAGTGCGGTGGATAATAACTGGAGCGATTCGGTCAACTGGAGTGGAACAGGCCTTTCGGGCTCTGACGCGCTTAATTTTACCGGCACGGCGGGGCTTAATAACACCAACGACCTCGGCTTCACCGAAAACGCCAACTACATCACGTTCCTGCCCGGTGCGGGAGCATTCATTTTGAATGGAAATCCGGTGACGCTGCAAGGTGGCGTGACCAATAATTCAGCCAACCTGCAGAGTGTTGACATCGGCTTGAGTTACGGCGGGAACGGCACGAATATCAGTTTTGATGGCGGCAGCGCCGGGCTGATTATTGGCAACGGCCTGACCAATACGTTTGGCACGCCCGGTTACACCACGCTGACTCTGGCCGGCGCGGGGCTTCTAACAAATTTGCTGAATAGCACGACTTCTCCGGGCGGCACTAATATCGTGCTTTTGAACGGCACCAACGCCAACTGGACGCTGGTGGATAATGCCGCCTCGGCGCCGATGACGGTTCCGTGGAATTTCCAAATCAACGCGGGCACATTCAATTTCGGGGCTGGTTCCAGCGCGCCGACTCTGACCAATGCCAGCGCCCAGGGCCTGCCGCAGGACAATCAAGTCGGTGGGACCGCCGGGCTGGTGGGCACGCTCAACATCAGCAATGGAACATGGACAACGATTGCGCGGCTTAACACCGCCTTGGGCAATAACTGCACGGGCATTGTCAGCCAGGTTGGCGGCACATTGAACATTGGCAACCAGTTCCAAGGCGCGAATGCCGGGGACACGAACGCCCAATCCATTGTCAATATCAGTGGCGGCACAATGAATATCAACGGTGGCACCGGAATATTTTATGTGGCCAGCCGCGACTATGGCGCGTTAACCGTGACCAACACGGGTACGCTCAACTGCGGTAATCTGGACATCTCACGCAACGCGAACGGCAACACCCGCGGCAGTGTCGGGGTGGTCAATCTTAACGGCGGCACGATTGCTTGCAGCCGGGTTGGCAGTGCCACCGCCAACGCACAAACGAATGGCATACCTACGAGCCAGGTTTTTCCGACCGCCGCCTTCAATTTCAATGGCGGCACGCTTAAGGCGCGCGGCTCGGCGACCAATTTCTTCCAGGGCAGCGTGGCGCTTCCCACCATTCCCATCACAACCACTGTGAAAGCCGGCGGGGCCATCATTGATGACGGCGGTTTTGCCATCAGTGTGCTCGAACCGCTGCAGCATGACAGCACTTTGGGCGCGACACCTGACGGCGGGTTTATCAAAAAGGGCGCCGGAACAAACACCTTTACCGCAGCCAGCACTTACACGGGCGGCACGGTGGTGAGCAACGGCACGCTTGTGATCAATGGTTCGCTGGCGGCGGCCAGCGCGGTCACGGTGACCGCCAACGGCACGCTGTCCGGCATCGGGACGGTGGGCGGTCCTGTGACTGTGAACGGCACAATTACTCCGGGCAACCCCGGCACCAACGGATTGTTGACATGCTCGGCCAATGTGACCATTAACGGCGCGGCTCTCATGAAATTAAACAACCTGACCAATGATGCGCTCGTGGCGGGCGGAACGCTGACTTACGGCGGGACGCTGAACGTTCCACTTTTGGCGGGCACGCCGGCGTTGAACAATAGTTTTAAACTGTTCACTGCGGGCAGTTATAGCGGAAACTTTACGGTCACCAACCTGCCGGCACTTGGTTCGGGGCTGGCGTGGAACTGGAACCCGGCGAACGGCACCCTGAGCGTGGTCAGCGGTGTGAATCTCAACCCGACGAACATTGTCGTCTCGGTCAGCGGCAGCAGCCTGACGCTGTCCTGGCCGGCGGACCACATCGGTTGGACGTTGCAATCCCAGACCAACAGCCTGAATGTGGGATTGAATCCCAATCCAAGCGCATGGGTCACTGTGCCGGGTTCGACCACCGTTGATAGTGTGAACATCATGATGGACCCCAACCAGCCGACGGTGTTTTACCGGCTGCAACACAATTAGGCTGCAACACAATTAGTTTTGAAAATCGGGCCGCCGGATGGAAATTATCCGGCGGCTCTTTTTGTTGAAAAGGGAGCGCGAGCTTCAGCCCGCTTCAACGTCTATTTGCAAGGCCACGTTGAAGCGGCGTAAACGCCGCGCTCCGAAATGAACGCGCCATCGGGGTTTTGTGAGCATTTGACTGTTAATCGGGATTAGTGCATTGTTGCCGGCATGAAGACCACCGTCCTATCACTTGTTACCATGATGATGACTACTTTTTCCATCCTCGCCGCCGATTCATTGTATGACATTCCGCTCAAGGACATTGACGGCAAAGACACTTCGCTCAAGCCTTACGCCGGCAAGGTAATGCTCATCGTCAATGTGGCGTCGAAGTGCGGTTTCACGCCCCAATACACGGCGCTGGAAGCGACCTATAAAAAGTACCAGGACCAGGGCCTGGTCGTGTGCGGTTTCCCGTGCAATCAGTTTGGCGCGCAGGAGCCGGGCACGGATGCGGAGATCAAGTCTTTCTGCACGGGGAAATATGACGTGACGTTTCCGATGTTTGACAAGCTCGAGGTGAACGGTGACAACCGCCATCCGCTTTACGTGGCGCTCGCGGGCAAGGACTCGCCGTTTCCTGGAGACATCCACTGGAACTTTACCAAGTTCGTGATTGGGCGGGACGGAAAAATCGCGGCGCGCTTCGATTCCAAGGTGAAGCCGGATTCCCCGGAAATCACGCAGGCCATTGAGACGGCGCTGGCGGCGAAATAATCAAGCTGTCACCAACTCCGCCGCGCTGGCATTTGCCCGGACCTGTTCGGGATTTTTGCAGCCGCAGATAACTGAAGAGACAATCGGATCTTGCAGGCACCAGGCCATGGCCCAGTTTGCCATCGGTACTCCCGCCGGTACTTCCTTTTTTTGCAGGCGTTCGACTTCCGCGAGGTCGCGTTTCATTCTTTCAGCGTCAATCTGGGAGCGCACGTCGTTGGCGGCGAAGGTTGCGCCGGGTTTGTATTTGCCGGTGAGCAGGCCGCTGGCAAGCGGCACGCGGCCAATGATGCCAAGATGATCGCGACGCGCGTGGGGGAAAAAGATTTGTTCCGGGCGGCGGTCCAGGCGGTTGTAAAAGACCTGCAATGCTTCCACGCCAAATTTCGCCGCCTCACGCGCCTGCAATTCGCTGCCTTTTTGCATAATGGAGACGCCAAGGTGGCGGATTTTGCCCGCGCGTTTTTGTTCGGCGAGCATGGTCCAGAGTTTTTCGTTTTGAAACAAGTCGTCGGAGCCGGAATGAAATTGGTAGAGGTCTATCGTCTCCACGTGCAGAGCCTTAAGAGAGGCGTCAAGCTGGGCGCGCACGCCGTCCACGGAAAAGTCGTCCGTGCGGTTCATGAAGCTGTTGAAGTGGTGTCCGAACTTGGTGGCCACGAGCCAGCGCGAGCGGTCGCGGCGCGACAGGTAGTCGCCGATGAGCCGTTCGGAAATATGGTCGGGCCCGTAGCACTCGGCGGTGTCAATGAGGTTGATGCCGCAAGCCTCAGCCGCGTCGAGGATGGCGTCGGCATCCGGCTGCGAGAAGTTCATGCCCCATTCGCCGCCAAATTGCCAGGTGCCGAGGCCGATAACGGATAGACGCAAGCCGGTTTTGCCCAGGGTTCGATAACGCATCGCGTGACAATAAAGCGAAAAGCGGGAGGCGAAAAGCGGAAAGCAAATTTGGAGTGCCCATGTGAATCCCCAGCGGCGGATCATAACATCGTTACCGACTCTATCTTCCAGCCAAAGCATGGCGATGGATTGTTAAAATAAAAAGCCTCCTCACCCCGGCCCTCTCCTCCCTTGGGGGAGGAGAGGGAGAAAACTGGGCGGTGTCGGATGCGCGCGTCGTTAGAGAAAACATAATTGCCAGCTTGCATTGTGGCTTGTTTTGCCTGAAATATAATTCTCATGTTTAAAGCTGAAAAGCCCGGTTCGCCGTTTGACCATTTGATGCGGGCGGTTCAATTTCATCATGTCCAGTTGAGTTCGATGGCGGACATGAAGGCCAACATGTTGCTGACGATGTCCTCGGTGGTGCTGACACTGTGCCTGCCGCAGGTGATGCAGCACAGCCATCTTTGGCCGCTCTACATTCTCATCTGCTTCTGTCTGCTGACCATTTGCCTGGCCGCCTATGCGGTCATGCCCAAGCTGCCGCCGGCCAATCTGCCTACGCCGAACCTCCAGGATCCGTCCTTCAACATTCTTTTCTTTGGCGACTTTACGCGCTTGAGCCAGGCTCAGTTTGAAAGCGCCATGGAGGAAATCATGAATGATCCCAGCCGCGCGTATGGGGCGCAGGTGCGCGAGATTTACCTGCTGGGGACTTTTCTGGCCAAGAAGAAATATCGTTTCCTGCGCCTGGGCTATCTTTCATTCATCGCCGGCTTGTTTGCGTCGTTTGTCGGCTTTATCATCGAGGTGCTGTTGCAAAAATCTTCATTATGAACAAAGTCGAAATCGCCGAAGTTCTGCGGAAAGAAGTTAGCGAGCTCAACGCGAGCATCAAGAAAGTCCAGGCCCGCTGCGACCGGTTGAAACAATTGGTACTCGACTTGGAGGCGGAAATTTCGCCACCCAAGCCCATAGGAGGCGATGGCAAATTCAGAAAGATAATTGACTCGGTTTTTGGTGAAAAACCGAAACGGTCCAAATAGTATGGAGAGGGCGCATCCACGCACTGCCCCGGAACGCGGCTCTTTGAGCCGCAGCGCTCCGAATGCAAGCTGGCGTGAGATCTGTTTCCAGCCTTGGTTTTGCAAGCAACGTGCTGCGGGTCACAGACCCGCGCTCCGACAGCGCCTCCCTCTTTTTCGGGGGCAGTGTGCGGATGCGCCCGTTTGGAGACACGGACGGACCGCCCGTGTTGCGTTTAATGCCAGGACTTGCCGATGCCGTCAAGATGGCTGTGTTTCAGGTCGTCCGGGCTCATGACAATGCGAAACTCGACATCGGCCTCAAAGGTGAGAAAGAACGGTTCGGCCATGGCCGGCACTTTCGAGGGTTCCGACACATTGACAATCAAGACTGCCCCGCGATGCCCGTTTTGCTCGGTGAAATAAACCGCTTCCGGTTTGATGGCCTCAAGGATTTTGTTCAGTTTTTCAGCCGCCGTGCCGTCCTTGACGGCGGCGTTGAAGGGGGCATGGGGAAGATGGACGTTCATTAACATTCGCATGATGATTCCTTTGATTTATTTGGTTGAGTATGAAGTTGAATTTTGACAGAGAAATCACCGGAGGCAAATGAAAACCGGCGGCAGGCTACGGAAGGAATGCATCTGAATACCGTTTTTCTCTCAGGGAGGCGCTTGGATTTTATATGTTCAAATCCCCTCACCCCAACCCTCTCCCCGCTTGGGCGAGGAGAGGGAGTTGAGAACGGTGTCGAGATACGCGCGCGCGGAAGGGCAAAGAAATAGTTTTAAATGAAACGGCGCTTGTGGCATCTAATCGTTGTGCGTTCAACTGCAGCCATTATTACGGCCATCACCTGCCTTGTGTTTTTCGTCCAGCGCGAAGCGCCGGCGCAGCCGACCTTGCCGGAATTCGGGAATTCTTTCGCCGCGCATCATACACACGTGAAGTTGCTGTTGTCCGCCGACGCAGCCAAGCCGGGTGATACGATTCTGGCCGGCGTGGACATGAAAATGGACCCGGGCTGGCATACCTATTGGAAGAATCCCGGCGACGCGGGTTCCGCCACAAAAATCGCATGGACGCTGCCGCCGGGAATTTCCGCCGGGGAAATCCAGTGGCCGTTGCCGCAAAAACTTCCGCCGGCTGAAGTCACGACTTATGGTTACGAGGACGAGGTTGTTTTGATTGTACCGATCACGTTGGAAGCGAACGCGGCGCCGGGCAACTTGAATCTTTCGGCCAAGGTTTCGTGGCTTGAGTGCAAGGATGTGTGTATTCCGGCGAACCAGACCGTGGAGGCGAAGCTAAGTGTGGGCAATGAAAGCAGGACTTCCGGGGACAGCGCGACGATTGATACGTGGAATCGCAGGGTGCCAGTGTCCAAAAACCCCCCTCGGTTCCAAGCCGTATGGGAGAAAGCGGCGAATGGCGATACGCGGCCATTGATCATCAGCGGCCGTTCGCATTGGCCTGCGAAAGATATAGAAGACGATTCCGTGGATTTTTTCCCAGACGCCAGCGATGATTTTGAAGTTCAGTCTGCCACGGAGATCATTTCCAAATTTTCCGCCGATGTGCGGTTTCGCAAGGTGGTCAAAAAGTTCTCGGGCGAGTGGCCGAAGGAAATCAGCGGGACAGTTGTCATTGAAGCGGGCAACGCGCGATACGGTTATGACGTCAGTTTGCCGGTGGGAGAGAAATTACCCGCGATGCCAGAACAACCGCTCGGACTGATGCTGTTCTACGCATTTATCGGCGGGCTGATTTTGAACATCATGCCGTGCGTGCTGCCGGTGATTGCGCTGAAAATTCTCGGCTTCGTGAGCGAGGCGCGGAGCGAGCCGGGGCGTGTGCGCGTGCTGGGGCTGGTTTACACGCTCGGCGTGCTGGTTTCATTTTTGACGCTGGCGGGCATCGTCATTGGCGTGAATGCGGCGGGGCATCATGCGGGATGGGGGATGCAGTTTGGCAATCCGGTTTTCATCGTATGCCTCACCACGCTGGTTCTGCTGGTGGCGCTGAATTTATTTGGCGTGTTTGAAGTGGCGCTCGGCGGGCGGGCCCTGGATGCGGCAGGCGGACTAACGACCAAGAGCGGCGCGTCTGGCGCGTTTTTCAACGGCGTGCTGGCGACGACGCTGGCGACGCCATGCACCGCGCCGTTTCTGGCGCCCGCGCTTGGTTTTGCTTTCTCACAAAGCGCGCCGGTCATTGCGCTGGTTTTTCTCATGGTTGGGTTGGGCTTGTCTACGCCGTACATTGTATTGAGCTGGCAGCCGGGGTGGCTGAAGTTCCTGCCCAAGCCCGGAGCGTGGATGGAAAAATTTAAAAATGCGATGGGCTTTCCCATGCTGGCCACGGTGGTGTGGCTGTTCAGCGTGGCGACCGCTGATTATGGCGCGCGCGTTTTCTGGCTGGGTATTTTCCTGGTCATTGTGGCGTTCGCCGCATGGTTTTTTGGTGAGTTTTTCCAGCGCGGACGGCGGCGAAAACCAACGGCGCTGGCGATAGTTTTGATTTTACTCGGCGGCGGCTATGCCTGGGTGCTCGAAGGCCGCCTGCATTGGCGCGAGATGGTTACGGGAACGGACAACACGGCCAAGTCGTCCGGTGAAATTGACTGGCAGCCGTGGTCGCCTGAAGCGGTCGCTGCCGCGCGGGTTGCGGGCAGGCCCGTGCTGGTGGATTTTACCGCCGCTTGGTGCGTGACGTGCAATGCCATCGTCAAACCCGCGCTGGAAGACAGTTCCGTGGCCGCAAAGCTCAAGGAGTTGAATGCCACGGCATTGCTAGCTGACGACACCCTGACGCCGCCGGCCATCGCACAGGAGCTTTCCAAATATGACGCTGCGGGTGTGCCGCTGGTTTTGGTGTATCCGAAGAATCCCGACGCACCGCCCAAGGTCATGCCGCAACCGTCGCCATTGCAATTGCCGTCAAGTTACCGGGGGATTGTTTTGGATGCGCTGGTGGAGGCTGGAAAATAAATCTCCACAGATATTTACTGTGCAACGAGGCGGAAAAACGCCGCGCTGTTACACAAAGTTTCGACCGTCACGTAATCTTGCAGGTTAATGGAATTCAATAGAGGTGTGTTCGTCAAGGTGATCCAATTCAGAGCGCTCAAATCAGAACTTTGCTGCAAAACAAAGTTGGTTGAGGGCACCAGCCATGACAACACCAGATTGCTGTTGGTCAGCCCTATGTTCATTTGGGGCGACGGTGTGGTTCGGCCAATCCAAATTCCGCCGTCATACGCCAGTCCGCTTCCATAGCCTGCGGCCACCAGTTCGGAACCATCAGCCGAGGAGGCGACAGCATACCACCCTAAAGCGGGCGCGTTGTTGCTAACCCAGGTGACGCCCGAGTCACTTGAAGTGTAAATCGAACGATTCGGATTCTGAGTCCAATAATAATATGCCCCAGCAATAATGAGTTTCGTGCCATCGGCCGATGATGCGACGTGGCCGGCGTTCGTGCTTGTCAGCGTCCACTGGCCGCCGAAATTCGTTGAAATATAGGTGGCGCTGCCTGAGGCAATCAGTTTTGTTCCGTCGGCGCTGCATGCGATCGAAAACCAGTAGTCGTTGGTGGAAGTGGTCGCCGTCCAAGTAGTTCCGAAATTAGTTGAGACATAGATTTTGTCACCGGATGCCGCCGCCACGAGTTTAGTCCCGTCGGTCGAGGAGGCCACCGACGTCCATTGTTTATTGAGCAATGAGTTTGTGTTCCATGTCAGCCCGGAGTTGGTGGAAACATAAATAAAGCCGCTGGTGCCGCTGTTAATTCTTCCTGCAGCCAGGACATTGCCAAGGGCCGAAGAGCATACGGTTGTATAATTGGCTAAAGGTGCGGTAGTTCCCATCCAATTGCTGCCTGAATTGGTTGAAACGTAAATACTAGCAGTACTTCCATCGCAAGCAGGAGCAACACATTTTGTTCCGTCGGCCGACGAAGCAATGGCAAAGCAGCCGAGGCCTGGACTTTGATTCGTTTGCCAAGCGTTGCTGCTGTCGGTCGAGATTTCGACCACGTGCGAGGTCGAGGCGGTGGCTGCCAGCTTGCAGCCATCAGCCGACATGGCAATGGCCGTGGCATACGGAAGATTTTGAGGACTGGCTTTCGTCCACGTCTGAGCAACCGCAGCGATGTTAAGACAAGAAATTGCCAGCGAAAGCGCGAAGAAATATTTCGTTTTCATGGGAAATTTTAAACTACAGGTATGATATAGCAGAGCTCGTGCCGGACTCGAAATCCTTGAAAAACCGGCCTGGATTGGTAGCGGGAACTGCAAAGGAGCGCGAATTTCACGCAATGCGCGTGAAATTCACACGGAAAGCGTCTTGGATCACGCCGGCTTCAGCACCGCTTTTCGGCCATTTTCTTTGAACCAAACCCGCGCCGAAGTGTCTTTCACTGAGGATGCAATTACCAAACTTGATTTAACCATGAAAACGATTTCAGCGATTATAAGTATGTTTGCGGTGCTGGCCCTGACAGCTTCCGCGTTCGCCGTGGAAATCGGCAAGCTGGCGCCGGATTTTACGGGCACGGACATCAACGGCAAGACGGTCAAGCTCTCGGATTACAAGGGCAAGATCGTGGTCATCGAGTCCTACAACTCGGATTGTCCCTTTTGCCATGACCAATATGCAACGGGTGCGACGCAGGATTTACAAAAACAACTTACCGACAAGGGGGTTGTCTGGCTGATGGTCAATTCGGTGAGTCCCCATAACGACAGCCATCGCACGCCGGCCCAGGCGCAACAGGAGTGGAAGGATTTAAAAATCAACGCGACGGCGTGGATTGATGACAGTTCCGGGGCCATCGGCCATCTTTACGATATGAAAACCACGCCGAATGTCTTTGTGGTGAACAAGGACGGCAACCTGGTTTATCAGGGCGCGATGGATGATCATCCGGATCCGTTCCATGATCCAAGAACGGCGCGGAATTATGTCAAGGAGGCGGTCAATGATCTGATTGAGGGCAAGCCGATTGAGGTGTCGCAGACCAAGTCTTACGGGTGTGCGGTGCATTATGATTGAAAATGGTGGAACGGGGGTTGCGCTGTGAGCGGGGGGAATCAGTCAAAGGCCTCCATTGCGTGGCGCGCCCCCTCACCCCAACCCTCTCCCCCGAGGGGGAGAGGGAGAAAACAACGATGGTTTCAAGATGCGCTCCCCGGCATACTCGCCTGGCCTAAAACAGTTGCTGAATTGGTACCACGCACTTAGAGTTGCCGGGTTCCAGTCAATTTATCGTGGGCGACAGGACTTACATTTTGAACGGAAAACCGGGGAGACAGCCAGACGCTTTCACGCTGATTGAGTTGCTGGTTGTAATTGCAATCCTCGGCATTCTTGCCGCGCTGCTCCTGCCGGCCTTAAGTTCCGCGAAAAGCCGGGCGGTCCAAGTGATTGATATTGGCAATTTGAAACAATTCATGACCGCCACACAATTGTATGTGAACGATAACCGGGACATTTTGCCCGCTCCAAACTGGCTGAGCCAGGATCGTTCGGGAAATCCCGGCTGGCTTTATACCTTGGACGATTCCGCCTCTGGTCCCGACGCGTTTAAGCTTCAAAAGGGATTGTTCTGGCCCACCTTGCTGAGCCAAAAGCTCTACCTGTGCCCGATGGACAACACCAACAGCACGCTTTTCAGCCAGCGCGATCAGCAATTGTCGAGTTATGCGATGAACGGCGCGGTGATTGGTTATGACCGGACTAATTTTCCGGCCGCCAAATTGGGGAGCATGAAGCCAGATGACGTGGCATTTTGGGAAACGGACGAAACGGACCCAAGCTACTTTAATGATGGAGCCAATCTCCCCTCCGAAGGCGTCAGCGCGCGTCATAACAAGGGGGCGATCAACGCGGCTTTTGGCGGTTCGGTGAGTTACATCCGTCTGGGGGCCTGGTATGTGCAGGTGTATGACGCAAATAAAAACAACCTGTGGTGTTATCCGGGCAGCGTTGATGGCCGGTGACAATGCCATGCAGACCCGCTGCTCGAAATTGTTGCTCACAGGGGCCATTTGCCTTGCCGCAATCTCTTTTGTTTCCGGCTGCCGAAAGTCAGCACAGGAGCTGGCCGAGCAGAAGGCCATTGAAAGGCACGAACAGGATGTGAAGCGCAGAAATGAGCTGATCAAGGAAATTAAAACCCTGGACACCGACCGAATTTCCAGGGGAGGAAATTTTTTGGGAATGCTCCACGAGAACGGCCGTTTGCCGGGGACTTCGAAGAATACGGATGGCGATTTACGCCTGGATAAACTCCCGACAGTCAGCCCGAACGGACCTTATTATTGGTCACTGGAACTGCATGCCATAACCAAGGATGCCCCGCCTCGCCATCTCTACTATGTGCTGGTGCAGACGTACAGCAACAGCAGCTTTCAATTGCAGAAAGCCTGGCGCGCTGATGACGCCGGGAAGGTCGTTGAAGAGTTTCCCATTGTTTCCGCGCCAAAGATGGGGAATGGGCGGCGGATATTTCTTGGCCCGGCCAATTCAGGGGCGGAAAGCGGATTTGAAAACTGGTACAATGGAGTTCTTGGAGGAGGTTTGGTGGAAATCGGCACGGATGATCCGGCGACCGGGCTCAGCTATTTCAGGATTGGCATCACCAACGCCGCCGCTTATCCGGTGAACCACGCTGATTTGCGCAGCGTGATGTTCCCGCTGGGACAGGCTGGAAAAAAGCACCGGGCGTTTACGTTCTCCTTTTCTTATAAGCTGCCAGAAGCGGTCAAGGACGGAGATAATATCGGAGTGTATTTCAGGTTTTTCGACCAGGCAGAAACAAATTTCCTTGGTCAAAAACTAATTCCAGTTGGTTCCAGCACGGCTGATTCAAAAATGGCTGAATATAAAACGATGACGGTGAGCAACGTTTTTGCGCCCGAGGGGGCGGCCAAGGCCGACGTCTGGGTCACGGCCAATATCTCCGACCCTTGGACTTCAGGCGTTGCACAGTTTGATGATTTTTGGGTGACGACTGACTGACAAGCTGAAAATGTTCAATCTGGAGATGGTCATTCTTTCTGGACTGCAGGGCACGCTTGGGTTCATAGTTCACCTTGACGCGCAGAAAAAGCAGGATTAGAGTCACGCAGTCACAGGTTCGGATTTATCAATCACGGGCAAGTCACTTATCATGAGCACGCGCTGGATTCATCTTATCGCGGTGGGAATATTACTGAATTTTAGTTGTGCCCTGGCTGCGCCAATTGACAACTGGCATTGGCGCAACCCGCTGCCCAATGGGAATCCGCAGATCGGACGACAGACCCTGAATGGCATTGTCTTCGCAAGCGGGAAATTTGTGGCGGTGGGAAACTCAGGGTTTGTCTCCATCTCTCTTGACAGCACGAATTGGAGCCAAAATCCAACGGCTGCCACTAATAATCTGAACGGCCTCGTCTACGGCGGCGGGCAGTTTGTGGCGGTGGGAGACGGAGGGGTGGTGGAGACTTCCGCAGATGGCACCAACTGGGTGGTGCATAGTTCGGGAACCACCGGCTCATTGGCTTCGGTAAGTTATGGCAATGGAAAATTCGTGGCCGTGGGCAGTAGTGCCGCGATTGCCTCGCCGGATGGAGTGCATTGGACGCAGTCAACCTCCGGGATGAGCGGGGCGTTGCAAGTGGCAGGCGGCAACATCGGATTCGTGGCCGTCGCCAAGTCTGCCCAGGCTTATTTTTCAACGGATGGGTTGACTTGGACGGCCGAGACATTTAACCCTCCATTAAGTACGCCATATCTGTTCCAGAATGATGCCGTGACCTACTGGAAGGGGGTCTATATTATTGCAAGTGTTGAGTATTCTACGTACCCCTATGTCTATGTCTACAGCTTCACTTCAACCGACGGCACGCATTGGGGTACGAACTATATAGGGCAAGAGGTCAATATTTCTCAACAAGTCTTTGAGACTTTTTTGGCGGGCTGCGGCAATTGGTTGATTGCCGGCGGAGCGTATGTATCGGGAGCTGTCAATTATGTTCAATTCTCCCAGGACGGGACCAATTGGTCCCAAACCAATAATATACCTATTTCAAGTTCATATCCGTATAATTCGTATGCGCGCGCAGGTGCTTTTGGAAACGGAACCTATGCCCTGCTGGGTGATGCTACATACACATCCACCGATGGCATAAATTGGACGAGCCGGGGCTATGTCCCCCCGCCGCCGCCCGGGCCGACTTATACTTTTACCTGCATTGCCTCGAACAACGGGGTTTATGTTGTCGCCTCGGGCAATTCGTTCGCCATTTCGTCCAATGGGCTGTCGTATGTCATTGCCAGCAATACCCCGGCGCTATCTTCGGTTCTTGCCGTCAGCAATGAATTTGTGGGCGTCGGGTCTGGCGGAGCCATTTATGTTTCAAGCAACGGCCTTTCCTGGACGCAACACACTTCCGGCACGACCAGCAGTCTCCATGGCGTTGCGGCGGGAAGTGGATTGCTGGTGGCGGTGGGGGATGGCGGTGCGATACAAACTTCGCCCACGGGATTGATCTGGACGAGCCGTGCATCCGGAACGTCGCTGGCTCTTTATAGTTTGATTTATTCCAATGGAATTTTTGTGGCGGTTGGACAACAAGGCACGGTGCTGACTTCGCCCGATGGGATCAACTGGACTGGCCAGTATTCGGGCGTGCTGTCCAACCTGTTGTCAGTGGCGTATGGTTCAGCCGGTTTTCTGGCTGTCGGGACGGGGGGAACAGTCGTGACCTCCCCAGATGGCGCAAACTGGACAACCCAGTACCCGGGAACATCAACCACCCTGGAAAGTGTTTCGTTTGGGAACGGATATTACCTCGCAACAGCCGACAATGGAGTGGCGTTGAGTTCGCCTGACGGTGTCACCTGGACTTCCCGCAACCTGGGTGTGACCGGCGGACAAAATCTTTACGGCAGCGCCTTCATCAACAGCCGCTTTGAGGTGGTGGGTGCCAATGGAACGATTCTTGAATCGGATGTGATTGCCCCGTTGTTCGATGTGCAATTTCACCGGGCGTCCCCGCAAAACGGGTTCACGATGTTTGCCCCGGCTGGCAGCAACTTCCGCCTGCAGGTCTGCACCAATCTTTTGAGTGGCTGGAGTGATGTGACTTCATTTAACAATGTCTCCGCCATTACCCAGTGGACGAACAGTTCTGCGGGTTACAAGCAACAGTTCTATCGCCTTGTCTCGCCCTGAACCCCAAGGGTGGAGTGAGAATAAAGAAGCCCGCCCTCAGCCGGACGTCGGCCTCGCAGCCGGCCTCTCCCCCGCCGGAACGATTCAGATGGCGTTTGGTGGTGTTGCGGGTTGAAGCTGTGTTTTGTATGAAGAAACCAACTCAACCACTCATAGGCAACACTCACCAAACGGTGATTGAAATTAACACAGGCTGTTCCACTCAGTCCATACGGATTGGTTTTACCGACCAGCGGTTGACGGCCTACGGCGGGATGGCTTTCTGGAGCGCCTTTCTGCGCAAACGAAAGGTTCGGGAGCAGCTCCAAACGTTTCTGCCGCAGGCGCCGACGAGTCCGTACGCTTACGAGCCAACGGATGTGGCGCTAGGTTTGATGGGCGGCATTCTGAGCGGTGCCGACAAACTTTCCCGGGTGGCTTATTTGCGAAGCGATCCAGCGATCGCCGAGGTGTTGGGGATTGAAGCGGTGGCCAGCCAATCGACCTTCAGTCGTTTTCTGAACGGCTTCGATGAGCAGGCCAGCAATGCGCTCAATGGCTTGCACCAATGGGCGATGGGCCGGCTGCCCAGCTTGCGCGAGGGCTATACCTTGGATTTGGATTCGTGGTCGTTGCTGCACCGGGATGGGCACCAGGAAGGCATCTGTTCGGGACATACCCCCATTGGCCTTAAGCCTTGTCACCGACCATTGATTGCCTGTTTGGCGGAACCAAAGTTGGTGGCGGGCTTCTGGCTGCGCAAAGGCAACGCGCAATGCACGGACCAAGCGCCCGAGTTTGTCAGTCAATTGCTGGAGGATTTGCCGTCCCACATCCGCATCGGCTGCGTGCGTGCCGATGCAGGATTTTACCATGAAAAAGTGCTGCAAATGCTGGAGCGGCGCCGCCTGAATTACGTGGTGGTGATGCGACTGTATCCCAAATGGCAAAAATATTGCCGGCATAGCGAGACGGCTTGGACGGCGACGGAAATACCGGGTGTCGACGTGCAGGAGATGGAATCAGCCGTGTTGGGGCGGCGGCAGGTCATTATTCGCCAACGGCTGAATGACCGGCCAGAGGCCATGGGCAAGGAACTCTTGTCCGTACCAGGCTATCGTTTTCAGGCCTTGGTGACCAACCTGCCAGCCAGCTGGAGCGTGCTGGCCATCTGGCGGCGCTATAACGGGCGTGGTGATAGCGAGAATCGAATCAAGGAGCTGGGCAGCCAATTTGGCATTAAGGGATTTTGCTGCAAAAAGTTCTGGGCCACCCAGGCGGTGTGCCAGTTGGCGATCTGGGCGTACAATCTGTGCGTGTTGTTGCAACGGGAACTGGGATTGCTGGAAAAAGTGGAACTACAGACTTTGCGGTGGCGTTTGTTCTGTCGCGCCGGGGTCTGGAGTCGCGCCCATGGCCAACCCACACTCAAGCTCGCCGTGCGCGGCCAGCCAGAGCGAAATTGGTGGCTCCAAGTCATTGAAAAACTTAACTCTACGCTCCCGCCGCTCAACTGCCATGCAGTTGACTGGTCCAAAATTTAAGCACAGCTTTTGTATGAAAAACAAAGTTCATCTGAATCGTTCCGGCCCGGGAGAGGGGGAAACGGTTTCCGCGTCCGGGCAAGATCCCGGCGCTGGATTCGCGGTGGTTCATGGCTTCAATGCGCGATCTTTCTAGGGGAAATCTTTCCCTGATGGCGATTAAACTCTACGCAGTCGGCATATTTCACGCCGTGGCCGCCGAAAATGTCGAGCGCTGAGCCGATGGTCAGGTTTACTTTTCCAGCGCCGAGCCGGGTGACTTCTTCAAGATCCGCCAGGGAATTTGCGCCGCCAGCGTAGGTCATGGGGATGGGCGTCCATTGGCCGAGCTTTTGGACGAGTTCGCCGTCAATGCCGCGGCAGAGGCCTTCCACGTCCACGGCATGGATTAAGAATTCGGCGCAGCAGGCGGAGAATTTGTGGAGGGTTTCAGAGTTCACTTCCAACTCCGTAAATTTTTGCCAGCGGTCGGTGACGACGAAATATTTGTCGTCGCGCTTGCGGCAGCTCAGGTCGAGGACGAGCCGGGTTTTGCCGATGGTCTTTACGAGTTCATCCAGCCGCGCCCAATCCACCCGGCCTTCGCGGAAGACCCAACTGGTGACGACGACGTGTGACGCTCCGGCGTCCAGCCAGCCGGTGGCGTTCTGGGCGTTCACGCCGCCGCCGAGGTGCATGCCGCCGGGGAAGGCGGCGAGGGCGGCGCGGGCCTGGGCCTCGTTGCCGGCCCCAAGCTGGATGATGTGACCGCCGGCAAGGCCGTCGCGCCGGTAGAGTTCGGCGAACCAGGCGGCGGATTTTTCGGAGACGAAATTGGTGCGCAAGCCGGCGTCGCCGAGCGTGCCGCCGACGATTTGCTTTACCTTGCCTTCATGCAGGTCTATGCACGGACGAAACATGGGTAAATTGTAACCACAGATGGGCGCAGATAAAAAGGCGGAAAGCGAAAAGCGGGAAAGCGGAAACGGCGCGAAGATAAAGTCTAAAGGCCAAAATCCAAAGGCCGAGGTCGGGGCGATTGAAGGTTGCTGGTTACTTTGTAGAAACCTTGCCACAAAAAAGAAGATGCCCCCTCACCCCGGCCCTCTCCCCCGGGGGGGAGAGGGGGATCGGAGCTTGGATGCCAAGAGTTAACCCGGGTGTATGAATGCCTTCTACAGAGGAGGTTGAAAGTTGGCGGCGCTCTGCCGAGACGCCGCTACAAACAAAAAAAGACGATTATATTCCCCGGGCACATGGTAAAACGGCGGGATGGGTCATAATGGGATTGAAGACTGAAAACTTAATCTTATTATTTATGAGTACACACACTGGAAAAATCGGGCGGTTATCGAAGAAACTGCGGGAGGAACTGGGGCGGCGGATGGAGGACGGGCATTCGGGTCCGGAGCTGGCGGAGTGGCTGAACAGCCTGCCGGATGTGCAGGCGGTGTTGCAGGAGAAATTCGAAGGCCGGCCCATCAACGAGCAGAATTTGTCGGCGTGGCGGTTGTCGGGGCATGTGAACTGGTTGCGGCGGCAGGAGGCGCGGGCGGGGGTGACGGAGTTGATCGGGGATTCGAACCAGATGGACGATTCGGTGGGGGACTGGAGCCTGGGGGAACGGCTGGGGACGGTGCTGGCGGCGGAGCTGAACGCGGTGGGCATGGCGTTGTTGAGCGGGGAAACGGACCTGGACAAGCGCTGGGAACGGTTGCAGGAGATTCACCGGGAGGTGTCGCGGCTGCGGCAGGATGATGACCGGGCGCGCCGGGCGGCATTGCAACGGGAGCGGTGGGACCGGGAACTGGAAAAGGAGGGGGTGACGATGGAAATAGTGAAGCGATGCACGGACGAGTCTGAGGTCCAAAGTCCAAAGCCTAAAGTTGGCGAGGATGAGCATGAGGATGACGATGAGAATGATTCGGCGGTGCAGGCGGCAACTCAAGATGAATCAAGCCAAAACAAGGTAAATCAAGACGAGCCTAAAATCCAAAGTCCAAAGTCCGAGGTCGGGGAGGAAACAAGGGATGAAAGGGACGTAAAGGACGCGGGCGGTGGGGCCGGGGTCAAGGTGCAATTTTTGCATGAGGAGCGTTTGCCGTATCTTGATGAACCGGGGTATGAAATTCTGTACACGCAGGATAATACTTATGGGACGCGGTATCGAAAGGTGCCGATTGGATGGCAAGATCCGGAGGGGATTAGCCCGGGGGAAGTCCAAGGTCCTGGCGGCGGGACGCCGCCGGAACTCGCAGGCGGGGACGCCTGCGCTACGATTTGGCAGCGGAGGGCGCCGGCGTATGTGCCTGATCCGGATCCGGAGGTGGAGGCGTATAACCGGTGGTGGCGGATGAACCGGAATTTTGAACCGTTTGATTATGAGGAGTTGCAACGGATTTATGCGGAGTTGCCGCAGAAGATCGCTGAATATCAGGCCAAGTTGCGCAGGGAGGCGGGCGCGGGGGAATTATTAATGGCCGAGTGCATGGAGGGGGCGGGGATTTGATGATGTGGGGAAACATTCAACAACCAACATCCAAATAAAAATGGCGAGGATGAGGATGAGCATGACGATGAGGATGATTGAGCTACAGCCATGATGAATGACGAATGGCGAATTTTCAAATTATCAACCCCAGGGGCAACGCCATATGGCGGGATGCTTCAACTATTTTTCGACGGCGCTCTGGCTGGCCAAGTGCTGCGGCTGGTCTTCGACACAGCCGCGCTCCGGGGGCGGCATCGGTCGCGCGTCCAAGGCTTGGTCACGCGTCGAGGTGCCGCTGCGCGGGCAGACGGAGTCGCAGCGCAACTTTGTCCACCAGAGCGCGGGTCCGTAGCCCACAGGGGCGGCCAATTTGCCGGACGTCTCGATTTTTTCAACGGCGCTCTGGCTGGCCAAGTTGCTGCGGCTCGCAGAGCCGCGCTCCGGCAGCAAAATTATTCGTATGCTTATGGCGTGGCCATGCGCTCAGGTGCCTGCTGCGCAGGCAGACAGAGTCGCAGCGCAACTCTGTCCACCATCAACGCCGTGTCGGGAAAATTTGCGTTATACAGACATCACCAGAACCTTTGATTTTCCAATGAGATTAGCTATTGTTCCACCTATGGGTGTTAATGAACATACACGCTTTGCTGCCGGGCGGAATCCAACGAAAGTAAATACTGTAAATCAATGATTCCCGTGAATTTTAAAACCCTTGTTTTCTCGGCGCTGGTTCTTTCAACCAGTTGCTGCTCTAGTTACGACGCAAATCATTTTACCGCCGAGTTGCATGATTCTAAGCTAAGAATCATGCAACTACATGTTGGTATGGATTTGAGCGCCGTAGAAGCGACATTAAAGCCTTTACCTCCGGGTTCCTTAATTGGAGGTATTTCAGGGTTTTATTACAAGGGATATTTGCTTACGCCGCATGTATCGGTCGCTATAGACTATACCTCGGACCTAAAGTTATCTCGGCTACCTGATCATATTGATTTATACATTAAACCCATGACCAGCCATTCAAAGACAGTTCACCCATTGAAGGTTATGTTGTCAGAAATTAACTAAATTGGGCGCAGCGCAACTCTGTCCACCAGAGCGCGGGTCCGTAGCCCACAGGGGCGGCCAATTTGCCGGACGTCTCGATTTTTTCGACTGCGCTCTGGCTGGCCAAGTTGCTGCGGCTCGCAGAGCCGCGCTCCGGCTGCAAAATTATTCGTATGCCTATGGCGTGGCCATGCGCTTAGGTGCCTGCTGCGCAGGCAGACAGAGTCGCAGCGCAACTTTTCTACAAGGCACATTCAACATCGAACATGCTTTGTAGAAAAGATGGCACCCCTGAACGCGATGCCCCCTCATCCCGGCCTTCTCCCCCTCGGGGGAGAAGGGGCGCGAAGCATGAATGCCAAGAGCTAACACTCGGTAAAACGATGTTTTCTACAGAGCACATCCAACAGCCAAAAAAAAAGCGAGCATAAGGATGAGCATGACGATGAGCCTGATTGGGCAGGCGGGAGTTGGCGCTCCGATCGCGCTGAATCTGACGGATCGAACCGGTTAAATATGAGATGCAGCGCCACGATGACGGGCTTGCCTCCGGTGCCGGCAGGCGGTAGGCTGGACGCGATGAATTCGCTGCTTCTGACCGGCGGTCGCGTGATTGATCCCGCCAATCATTTTGATGCCATTGCCGATGTGCTTTTGCTGAAGGGCAAAGTCTCGGCGGTGGGCAAAAACCTTGCCGCGCCGGCGGGTGTGGAGAAATTTGACGCCCGGGGAAAGGTCGTAGCTCCCGGCCTGATTGATTTGCATGTGCATTTGCGCGAACCGGGGCAGACGGCCAAGGAAACTATCGCCACCGGCACGGCGGCGGCGGCGCGGGGCGGGTTTACGACCATTGTTTGCATGCCGAACACGGCGCCGGCGATAGACAACGCAGGCACGGTGGCGTTGATCCATGAGCGGGCCAAAGCGGAGGGAGTGGTGAATGTTTTCGTGACGGGCGCCATCTCGAAGGGCATCGCCGGTGAAGAACTGGCGCCGATTGGCGGATTGAAAAAGGCCGGGGTCATTGCCATCACCGACGACGGCCATTGTGTGCAGAACAATGAGCTGATGCGGCGCGCGTGCGAATACGCGAAGATGTTTGATTTGCCGGTGATGGACCATTGCCAGGATTATTCGCTGGTATCGGATGGGGTGATGCACGAGGGGTATTGGAACGTGGCGCTGGGGTTGCGCGGTTGGCCGGCGGCGGGCGAGGAGATGATTGTGGCGCGGAACATTTTGCTGGCGGAACTGACGGGGGCGAAGATTCATTGCCAGCACTTGAGCGCGGCCGGCAGCGTGGCGCTGATTCGCGAGGCCAAAAAGCGGGGTGTGCCAATTTCCGGCGAGGCGTGTCCGCATCATTTTACGCTGACTGACGCAGCCGTGGCGGGCAGCGAGAAGTTCTGGGCGCAGGATGGCAAGGCAATCAGTCATCAAAAATCCGGCGCGCGATTACCTTCGTGGCCCGCCTATGACACGAATTTTAAGATGAATCCGCCGCTGCGTTCAGCCATAGACCGCGAGGCGATTCTTGACGGCCTGGCCGATGGCACGATTGAGATTCTGTGCAGCGACCATGCGCCGCATTGCGATTACGAGAAGGAAGTGGAATTTGATTACGCTCCGTTTGGCATCACGGGACTGGAAACGGAACTGGCGCTGTCGTTGATGCAACTGGTGCATACGAAACGGATTTCGTTGGCGGACATGATTGCGAAATTTACAGTGAATCCGGCGCGGCTGCTCAACTTGAATAAGGGCACGTTGAGCGTTGGCGCGGATGCGGACGTGACGGTTTTTGACCCAGATCAGGAATGGGTCTTTGAGCGCGAGGATTCCGCCAGCAAATCCAAGAACAGCCCGTTTTTTGGCTGGACGCTGAAGGGCAGGGCGGTGGCGACGATGGTGGCCGGGAGAAAAGTCGTCGTTGAACAACGTGAACCGGCGGCGGTCTAATTAGACGAAGTTTTATGAGAAAAGGAGTTATCGCGTTTCTGGCAGCGATCCTGTTTTGGTCGGCCAACGCAGCAGATGTCAACTGGCTGACGGATCTGCCCAAAGCGGAGGCGCAGGCGAAGGCCGAAAACAAAATTGTGCTCATGGATTTCAGCGGTTCGGACTGGTGTCCCGACTGTATCGCGCTCAAGAAAAAGGTGTTCGACACCGAGAAGTTTCAAGCCTATGCCGCCACCAACGTCGTGCTGGTGGATGTGGATTTTCCGGACAAGAAACCGCAATCCAGCGATTTGAAAAAAGCGAATGCGGAACTGAAGGACAAGTACAAGGTCGAAGCCTTGCCGACGCTCGTCGTCTTGGACCAGGATGGAAAGGAAATTGGACGGCTGTCTGATAGTGACGAGGACAGCGTCAAGGCGCTGATTACGGCGCTGGGAAAATACAAGGCCGGGAAATGATGCGCCGTTCAGGCATTTGCCGACGCGGAGTTCGCATTTTAATTCTACCTGCCGCTTCCAAAATATTATTTCAACGCCCCGGCAAAAGGCTTCGTTCTTGAACTCACCGGCGGAAACATTTAAAATGACCAATAGATGAAAGCGATTCTGGCCCTTGAAGACGGCTCGGTTTTTTCCGGTGAAGGTTTTGGCGCAAAGGCATCCGCCTGCGGCGAGGTGTGTTTCAATACTTCGATGACGGGCTACCAGGAAATCCTGACGGACCCCTCATATAAAGGGCAGATTGTGACGATGACCTATCCGCTGATTGGCAATTATGGTGTCAACACCCAAGACGTGGAATCGTGGCGGCCGCACGCGTCGGGCTTTGTGATCCGCGAATTGTCGCCGGTGGTGAGCAACTGGCGGGCGGAATCTTCGCTCGATGAATATCTTGAGCAAAACGGCATCCCTGGCATTCAGGGCATTGACACGCGTGCGCTGACCAAAAAGCTGCGGGTGCGCGGCGCGTTGAACGGATTTATTTCCACCGAAAAAGTTTCCGCCGCCGAGGCGGTGAAGCGCGCGAAGGAATTTGTCTTTTTGGGGGTGGATTACGTGAAGGAAGTGACGCACAAGAAGGCGTTTCGCTGGGATGAGAAGGATGAGCAGAGCGGGGCGTTTGACCTGGTGCGCGGCAATGCCAGGGCGGACGCGCGCAATTTCCGCAAGCCGCTGCCGGCCGCGGATATTCCGATTGTAGCGTTCGATTATGGGATGAAGTACAACATCCTTCGCCGGTTGCGGCAGCATGGTTTTAACACCCAGGTTTTGCCCGCCACGGCCAGCGCCGCCGATGCGCTCAAGCACAAGCCGGCGGGAATTTTTCTCTCCAACGGCCCTGGCGATCCCGCCGCGCTGGACTATATTGTGCGTGAAGTGCGGACGTTGCTCGACACCGGCATACCGATCTTTGGAATTTGTCTGGGCCACCAGATTCTTGGGCAGGCGCTTGGCGGGAAGACGTTCAAGCTGAAGTTCGGACATCGCGGCGGCAACCAGCCAGTCAAGGATCTGGAATCCGGGAGGGTGGAAATCACTTCGCAAAATCACGGGTTCGCCGTGGACGCGACCTCGCTGCCGTCCGATGTGACGGTGCATCGCATCAATTTAAATGACCAGACCGTGGAAGGATTTCGGCACAAGAAAAAACCCGTGTTTTGCGTGCAATATCATCCCGAAGCGTCGCCGGGGCCGCATGACAGCACGCCGTTGTTCGCGGAATTCCGGCAGATGATTGAAAAACGCGGATGAAAAAAAACTGTTGTCCATGGATTTGCGTTTGACTTGAAAGCCGCCGCTATCATAATCGGATTAAACAATCTATGTCCAAACTCGTTATCCTGAATCAGGGCATGACCGGGCGGACGTTCGAGCTGAATATCGAGCGCACAACCGTCGGACGCGTAGAGGATAATACATTTCAAATCGCTGATGGCTCGGTTTCAAGCCATCACGCTGAGATTATTCTGCGCGGCAGCGAGATCCTCATCCGTGACCTGGGTTCTACAAATGGCACGTTCATCAACAACGAGAAGATTACCGAGACAGTGCTCAAGCCGGGCCAGACGCTGCGGTTTGGCCAGGTGGAGCTCAAGATTGATGACGGCAAGCCGGTAAGCGCTCCGCCACCACCTGCGCCAGGTGCTCCAGCGCCCGTAGCCGCTGCGACCGCGCCGGTGACTCCGAAGAAAAGCGGCGAAGGCAGCACCATGATCATTCCGCGTGGCGTCAGCTTGGAACAGCTTGAGCAAGGCGCCACCCGCGCGCCGGGATTTGACACCAAGGGCACGGGTTTTTCCAAAAAGACCAACAAGGTGAACACCTACTTCATTGTTGGCGGCATTATCGTGGGTTTGATTATCGTCGGGTTGATTCTCTTTGCCATT
>Ga0206970_10031_pt1 | contig 47300 bp, 53 predicted proteins | sample Alteio_BWOrgHeat_88_FD_152964 | JGI IMG/M metagenome (GOLD analysis project Ga0206970, IMG submission 152964) | Enriched cells from forest soil in Barre Woods Harvard Forest LTER site, Petersham, Massachusetts, United States -... | ecosystem: Environmental > Terrestrial > Soil > Temperate forest >... | reverse complement strand
GGCAGCTATTTACGGGAAGGTTGGAAATGCGCAAGATGAAATGAAATTTAATGCTCATGCTGTCGTGTTGTTGGACATCAATACCAAGGAACTCGTGGTAATTGTGCATAATAAAGAGTATATTTGGGATCAACGCGAATGGATATACATTGATGCATATTGGTATATGTTGACTAAATTATTGTGGTCTCCCGACGGCAAATATTTGGCCATCAATTCTGGTTGGGGACGAGGAGAACCGACAATTTTTCAATGTGATATCTCTCCTAAAACAGGTAAACCAAGTTTTTCTCTCGAACGTGTTATTGATACTGGCATGAAGCCTCAGTATAACTTTGTTCCTCAATTTTGGCTTCGGAAAAAGCTTCAGTGGAGAGTTCATTATGAATGGATCTCTGTATATGGACTATCGGGTGATGGTTTTGAATATCAGCCAGGACAAGGCTGGGTGCAACATCGAGAGCCATTTATGCAGTATGAGCAAAAGCTTACCACCATGCAGTATATTGTTTGCAACGATCAACATATATTCGCATGGGTACATAGTCTGCCAAAGGCTCAGATTGCTTTCGATTTTCTGATGATAACGGCGCAGAAGGGTGATGAGGTAGCCAAACACAACCTTTGTGGAGGGATTCTATGCGCTGATATTACCTATGCGAAGGGATTCTATATTCTTGCTTATATTCCTCAAAGTAATCCAAAAGAAGTGCGTATTCAGCGTATGGACCGATATGGTCAACTAATCGGTTCACCATATATTTTGAAAAATGACATTGCTGTTACTTGTGTATGGAGGCAAGGGTCTCAAGAGCTTATTGTTGGTGAAATGAAAGACGCATTACCAAAGATTACTTGGTATCAGTATGATGTTGATAGAGGTAGTATGGTAAAGAAATTTTCTCGAACCATTGCAGAGCCTGTAAAGAGCCTGATAGTAAAATTGTTGCCAAATTATGACGGACTTTTCTTTGTTGTATATTTTAATGATACCTCATTTGACATTTACGATATGCCAGACCAAATGTTGGATTGAAACTACTGCTTGTCTAAGCGGTTCGTCTTGGTTGTGTGTTGGTATGATTGAAATTTTTCATGAGAAACTTTGTCCCAATTTGTTGCGCGCATTCTTTCGGAAGCTCACGAGAGGTCCGTTCGCATTGGCCGGCGTAGTAGGAAAAGAGCCGACATAGCGCGGTAGATTTGCGATGTGTTTCAGCGTGCAACTGGAATAATATCTTGTTATTGTTATACAATGATCTTACGGCACGTATTTCGTCGATGAATTCCTTATATTCTTTCCATGAGCTGATTTTTGCACATCTTGCAACAATCTTGACGTGGAGTGGTGTTTTTTGGGTGTGGTCGGGAAAATTTGGAAGGTGAACGTAATGGCTGTATCGATCATTTGCTTTTATGCAGTGAAACATTAAGTTATAGATAATTTGGTCGTTATTGAGATCGTTCTCATGCTTGATAATAGCATTCGACACTTCATACTCAGACAGTTTTTCGGCGTGCGAATTTGCCTGATTGCACAACTGTAACCTCACGTTATCTACTCTATCGAGGAGGTTATTCATGGACCTGTTGTGACTCATCGGTTGCAGAGCTTGTGGTATGTTTTTTGCAATGATGATTTCTTGAAGACAATGATTGAGATCGACAAGATGATTTTCATGAGGACCATTCAATTGTTGGTATTGATAAACCTTGAGATATTGATCAATATATCGATGTGCTAATCGTTTTATTATGGGATCGGCGTAGATTTTACCAAGAATTGTATTCCAATAATTGCCATGGGTTCTGATATCTTGACGCGTTCTAAAGTCAATCAATTTAACGCAATTAAGAATGGTATTTTTTGACACACCGGGGACTTGATTTTTACTAAGATGCTCATGAAGTTCTTGGTAGTTGCGGGGAGAAAATACCGAGTGATCACTGCCAACAAGATGCATTTTTTTTGCTAAGGTGTCGAGAGTCCATATGTACAAGCCGTTAACTGCTGTCGAGCAGAGTTCATTGAAGTTATGGTATGCTGCAGTTTCAATAAGGGGATTAATTCTGTATGCTCCGTAGAGCGGCAGTACAACGTTCCACAATGCTGCCAAAGTGACGTACGCGCCCCGACAGGTTGTAGAATTTTGCAGCATGCGACCGGAGCAGTATGCTAGAATCATGGTTCTTGTAAAGCCACGCAGATTTATGACTGGCAAGGTAGTATCATATACATTCATTGCTGGCTTAAGCCAAGGATTCTTGAAATATAGTGATGGTTGTACATACCACGGTGCCTTTTGCAGGGACTGAGGTGTTACGTGATATACTATTTTTTGAACATGACGCATGGTGAGTGATTGGTATATTGTGGTGAAATAGCTGCCTGAAGCTGTTGGTACGACAAGTAAAGTAGCAACTATGATTTTGAATAACATGTTACACTTTATCGTAAAGAATAAACTTACCTGTACAATATTAAGACTATGGAAAAGTATGATGAATATCAATCAATGTGTTGTAGCAATGGTAACCTGTGCATCACTCGAAGAAGCAAGTAAGATTGTTGTGCGGTTACTTGAATTGCGCCTTATTGCGTGTGGTAAATGTATACCAGCGAATGCGATGTTTCATTGGCAAGGTACGGTAGATTCTGCTCAAGAAGTTATGGTTATCATGGAAACAATATTGGATCATTTTGAAAGTATTGAAAAGGAGATTAAAAGCCTTCATAGTTACCAGACATTTGTTCTGATTGCAATGCCGGTGGTGAGAATTTCCGAGCAGGCCCGTAAGTGGCTTCAAGATAGCGTGCAGCCAGAAAAGGCTTAATTTGTTAAATTCTATTTGAATCCTAGCAACTATTGAGGCTATCATTTTTAGCAAAATTCATAATTTTACCAGTACAATAACTATTTTTTGCCAGATCGTTTCTTTTTTACTACACTATATTTGTGTAATTTTATCGGGCGCCCAAGCGCCCATTTGTAAGCATCAAGGAGCTTATTATGCCAGTACCAAAGCGTAAAACGTCCAAATCTCGTCGAGATAAGCGTCAATCGTGCAAATTTATCCGTCCTAAAGCATTTACTGCATGTGGTAATTGTAATGAACCGGTCGGAACACATCAAATGTGTCGTGGATGCGGCTTTTATAAGGGACGTAAAATTGTCGTAACGCGTCAGGATAGACTTGTTGCGCGTGGCGAGAAAAAGGCTGTTTTAAACGCCAAAAATAATCAACAGCAAGATCAGCAGCCAGAAGGACGTTCAGAGTAGTAACGGTGTTAAAAAGCCCAGTCTGCATTTGAATAATCTCTCTGGGATAAGCGATTTCATAACATTTGGATGAAGGATCTTAAGGATGAGACAGATGCTTGAAGGTGTGCTGAGTGGTCAGCGTGTGTGGACGGGTTTTGCTGCCATTATGGCTTTGGCGGTTGTTGGTGGCTTGTCGTGGTGGGGGTATAGCGCATATACCATTTCTAAAAATCAAAAAGCTCAGTGGGCTTTTGCTCAGGAGCTTGAGCGATTTACTGAAGCGATGCAGCAGGGTGCCACATCAGACAAATGGCGAGAAATAGCAGAAGGTTTTTCGAAAGCTTTTGAAGGGCATAAAGGCTCGTCATTGGCGCCTGTTATGATGGCATATCAAGCCGATGCGATGATGCGTGGCGGTGATGTTTTGAATGCATGTCGCACGCTGAAAGGAGCGGTTGATATGATGGGTAAGTCATATCCGCTTTACTTCTATTATGCGGTGAAATCTCAAGTATGGAATCTCGATCATGCTGATCAACGGGATAGAGAGAGTGGACAAGCGGGACCAGCTGTTGATGTCGATGATATTAAAAATACGCGTGGCTCAGCATGTGGTGCTATCGCCATAACTGGACCAGAAAATGATCCATATCTCCATAGAAAGCAAGCGATTGATGCGCTTAAGGCGCTTGCGCAGGATGGCAAAAATCCTGATCCCGGATTAGCGTGGTACCATTTGTGGCAATATGCCACGGTGCACCGCGATCGTGAGTTGAGAGAAATGGCATTTGCTAAATTGCAAGGTATGTCAGATTGGTCTTCGTTGGTTCAAGAGCCGCCATCACTTGTTAAAGCATAACAAGTGAGGTATATGTGACTTCTTCATCATCTCCTGTTCGTGTTCGTTTTGCGCCATCGCCTACCGGAAGTGTTCATATTGGTAATTTACGGACAGCGCTGTTTAATTGGTTGTTTGCGCGACATCACGGCGGTGCTTTTTTAGTTCGCATTGAAGATACCGACCTGATGCGATCGCATGCAGAATTTACCCAAGTTATTTTTGATACGCTTGCGTGGTGTCAATTGATGCCTGATGAGCCTGTCTTGTTTCAGTCACAGCGGCGTGAAATTTATACACAATGGATCGATGAGCTTGTTCGCCGGGGAGCATTGTATCCTTGTTACTGTACGCAAGAGGAGATGCGCGACCGTGCACGAGGTGTTACCGATACTGGTGATGCATATTATGTATACGATGGCCGTTGCCGTACCTTAACTGAAAAGTTGGATAAGCCGTTTGTGTTGCGTGTCAAAGTGCCAAGAGATCGCGCTGAGGTTGTTGTGCCTGATTTGATTCACGGTGAAATGCGTTTTCCTCTCGCCGCAATTGATGATTTTATTGTGGTGCGCTCAGATGGATCGCCGATGTATAACTTTACGGTTGTCATTGATGATGCTCTCATGAATATTTCACATGTGATGCGGGGTGACGATCATATTATCAATACGCCGCGTCAGATTTTGCTCTATGAAGCTGCTGGATTAAAAATTCCCTTCTTTGCACACATGCCATTAATACTTGGTGCTGATGGTACCAAGTTGAGCAAGCGTGATGCAGCGGTTGCCGTTTCAGATTATCGTCACAACGGATTTTTAGCGGAAGCGCTGTGCAATTATTTAGTGCGACTCGGTTGGTCATCAGGTGATCGTGAAATTATCTCTCGTCAAGAACTTGTCACTCTTTTTTCTCTTGATCAAATTGGCGTAAAAGGTGCACAGTTTGATCCTACGAAGTTGTTGTGGATGAATAGTGTATATTTGAAGGAACTTGATCCGGTAATTATTTTTGAGCGCATTGAAAAAGATATTGATCTAGAATTTCGTGCTAAGGTAGGTGGCCTATCTTATGAGCAGGTTATTGCATTGATCGGTTTGTATCGTAGTCGTGCAAAAACATTAGTTGAATTATGTCATCAACTCGTGCAATTAGCTGTTCGTCCTCAAGTCACTCGTGAGCAAAGTACGGCAATAACAGATGTGCAGCGATTGTTCATTCAAAGTTTGTCGGATTGGCTTGCATCTACATCACCTATTACGGTAGACCTTATCAAGCAACGGATTACCGAGTATACGGCCTTGCACAATATGTCATTTGCTGACGGTGCCGGGCCAATTCGTCTTGCATTAACGGGATCATTTGTTGCGCCTGGCGTTGCTGATCTTATAATGTGTTTAGGACGAGAAGAAAGCTTAGCGCGACTCAAAAATCTGTGAGATTTTGGGGAGAGAAGAGGATTGAAAGGAAGTGCTTATGAAGCGTGGCGTGCTGTGTCCAGGATTTGGTGCACAATATGCAGGAATGGGAAAAGAGTTATACGACTCATTTCGTGTTGTGCAAGAATATTTTGAGGAAGCATCTGATTGTTCGGGTATTAACTTTGTTAAATTATGTTTTGCATCATCCGATGAAGAACTTGCTGAAGTTACCAATGCAGCCTTATCACTATATTTATGGGGTGCAGCATCGCAAGCACTGTTGAAAGATCAAAATGTTCGCATTGATATGGTGGGAGGGCTTGATCTTATTGGATGGTACAGCGCTCTCCATGGTGCCGGTGCTATTACATTTCCTGATGGCTTATACATACTTCGTAAGTGGTCCGAATTATATCAGGCATTTGCTGCTCAAAATACTGATGAATATATTACCATTACCGTGTCTGACGTTGCTATTGTAACGATGCTAGAAACATTATGTGACCGATTACGAGCACAAGGTCACCGAATTGCGATTGTACGTCATACCCCTCAGGCTGTTGTGGTGAGTGGGGCACGCGAAAGCTTGGATATGTATGCTGATATTGTCAAGCGCGAAGAAAAGGATATTTCCATCGAATTTCATATGATCCTTGAATCACCGGAGCTATTGCTGCCTGAGGATACGGTTGCCCAATTATTACAATATCTTGAGAAGGTAGATTTTCATGCTCCTCAGATTGCCATTGCGCATCCATTTGAGCTCAACTGGTTGACGCAACCTCAAGACATTTCAAGTTGTGCACGGGCGCTTTTTGTACGATCATACCGTACCGATTTTGTGGTACGAATGTTGCAACAAAGTGATGAGTTGGTGAGTGTTGTTCCTGCGTACATGATGACATCACTATATAAAAGTTGGCTACCTCACTATAAGATTTGGACAATTGATACATTATCAACACTGGAAGAAGTGCGTTCTGCATGGGCAACAGTGCAAGCAGGGGAAGATTCTGTATGACAAATACTACACGACGTGAAGACGTTGCTCCTAAAATTCGTGCGATGATTGCTGAGCAGCTGCATATTAACGCCGATGCGGTAACTTCTGATGCCACACTCATTAGTCTCGGTGCAGATTCTTTGGATGTGGTTGAAATGGTGATGCATTTGGAAGAGTTATTTGATATTGAGATTACTGATGCAGCTGCTGAAAAGCTTCATACGGTACAAGATCTTGTTGAATATGTGCTCAAGGTATTGCCATAGGTCCCCATTCGCATGTGCTTGATCAGAAAATATGTGCAAGAAATTGACTCATCTTATGAGTATTGTCGTTGTAATCATTGCCTACGAGGCAATTAGGTCAACAATAATTGGTAGGTGATCGCTGACCGATGTATAGTACACGTAATTGCCGTGTATCATCGGTTTTAATTGCGGCGAGCATAATACGTAATCGGTGCGGCCACCCCACCACGATGTCCACAGGGGATTTTGTTGCTCGGCAAGTGAAAAACTGTCGACAAATCCTGCACCCTTCCACATAGATGCAACAAGCTGCGGTACTTCTTCTTCAGTAGTGCAGCCACGATACATACGATATTGCAATGTTATGAGATCTTGTAGGCTGATACTATGACTGTTCATAACCTTATAATTTTTCATGTCGATTGAGTTAAGATCACCCGCAATGATCACCTGTTTTTTTGCTTGAATATCGTGAATGGCGCATGTCAGTAACTCATACATTTCATGTGTACGTATCTGTTCAGTGGTATCAATTACATCGAGATGTGTACCATAGACTACGATCGATTTTCCTGATGAGAGCTGCACTTCAACTCGCACATATCCCAACGTATCATGTTCAAAACTTTGTGCACGTGTCGTGACGGGAACAGACTTTGTTACAACCAGGTTGGTCGCTCGATACGCTCCCGCAGTAAAACTCTGCGTCTGATGTTGTATCCATTCATTAGAAAGATGAAATCCTAGCGTGCGTAATTTTTCTGCAATTCGTTCTGTTCGCTCGTCCAGTGCAACCTCTTGTAGCACTAAAATATCGGGATTGATCTGTGCGATAACTTCCCACGTCTCATCAAAGCGATCGTGCCAGGTAACATCAGTCCATAAGCGCACATTAAACGAAACTATTCTAAGAAAGCCATCATCGCTCATATGTGCAGGAATAATATGATTGTCATGACAACGTGCTGCACAATCTTCAACGAAGAGTTGCTCAATCTCTGGACGATTATTTGTTGTTGATGTTAACTGCTCACGTGAATGCTCAAAGCGTTGCGCGATATGATATATTTGTTGACTATGCTCTTCTGCATTATTATGAAAAAAATCTAATATTGTACCGCGAGCCATACTCCCACCATGGTGATATTGACGTTGCTTTTCTGTATGTGTATGACCTGGGTGTCCAGCAAGTGGCATACCTACAAATATATTCAAACTCCAGATGGCTGACAATATGAAACGATACATATCATATCTCCTTATGAACTGTTGTATTATGTACCAACGACAGCTCAGACTAGCACACAAATGAAACATGCTCAATAACGCTGTGTAGCAACAAACGCCAAAAGACTAAATTTTGGGGGAAATATCAAAATATGAAGATAATAAAAAAGGGAGCGCTCATATATTTTACGAGCGCTCCCTTTTGATACTTATCGACGATGATAAGCTGATACTGTTTTATGAATTTTGTGAGGACGGTGTTTATATCGTCCAGGTTTCATTGGTTTGATAGGCGCTGGTGATAGTGCTTCAACATTTGATGGCACTTCTTCAGCAGTTGTTAAAGCTTCTTCTTGTTGGATAATTGTTTCAAGTGGGAGCGGTTGTTCCTCGGCGCTTATCATGTCTGCTGGTATTGTTTGAAATTCGTTTTCAAGGAGCAGTTGTTCGAGTGGTATTTCTTCAAGCAATGCTGATTCAAGTGACACTTGTTCGAGTGACATTGGTTCAAGAGCTGCTTGTTCAAACACTGCTGGCTCAGGTGATGTTTGTTCAAGAGTTGCATGTTCAAGCGTTGCTTGTTCGTCGTATGATACGAGTACCATATCATCGATATCGAACAATGCAGGAACTATTTCGAGCAGTTCACACTGATCATATTCTGGTGCTGCAACTATTTCGGAATGTATGGCTTCGAGTGATTCAGCTTGTTCGACAATTGCAGCAACTTCAGACATATCGGAGACGTGCATATCTTCGGCATGGGCGGCTGCTGGAGATTCGACAATCTCATGTGGTGTTACTGCATCGTGTTGATCATGGTTGAGTGATGCAAGATCTAAGTTAGCGTCATGAAGGGTTTCTGCTTCGTGAGGTGTGATGTCAAAATTTGTTGCTTCTTGTGCAGCAAGTTCATCAAGTTCATGATGGTGCGTTTCGATAACCTCTTCCGACAACTGAGCAAGTACACCTTCGTTCAGGCGATCTGGGGTGTTACTTTCTTCAGATGGTGTTGTATGTTCTTGAGTATACTCAGTGATATCATGCTCGAGAACCGATATTTCTGGTGCCAAGTCGCCTGGTGCTGCAACAGCGGCCTCTTCTTGAGCGGCGGGATTACTTGGCGCGTCTACTGGTGCTTGAGCAGCCTCATCAGGAGCAACGACAGTATCAACCGGTTGCTGTAAGCTTTGTTCATTAATAATGAAGAATTGTGTTCCGGTACCAACATCGAACAATTTATATGGTTCTTTGAGTGAAGTACGTGTTGCAAGTGCTTCGATTAACGCTTCTTTGGAGCTTGCGCCATATAGTAAAAATTGTGTGGTTTCATTACTTGGTAATACACCGCCAAACCACATGGTTTGTCCTACTTCAATGTCTTTTGCTACCGATGTTCGTATGAGGTAAGACTGACCCTGGTGAGAACGATATACCGCGCTAGCAATTTTTTGATCTGTTCCATTGCTGACAATGATACGATATGCATGTATCGGTGTGCAAAATAAAATTACCGCGATGCTATACCACGACGAGTGACCATATTTTTCGAGTGACATAGTAGTAATCCCTTTATGAGGTCGTTTAATTGTTATAATATTGCTCATGATGACCGTACACGAGCAACATGGTACCACATGAGGTGTGTGGTAGTATCGGAGTTAGCCTACCGCAGGAAGATTGAAATGAGCAAGATTTCTATTAAAAAGTTGCGCCCCCTTGAATCCAAATACCTGCCTGTTTGAGCGAGCATTGTGCACCGGAACCTTCGGCTTGCACGCCGAACATAATGTACGGAAGACACCAATGATCTCGCCAGCGATAGCTGAAGCTGATCATTCCCTTGTGTATAATCTGTTGTGGCGCTTTGCCGGAGCAAATGTTCAGATCTTGCGTCGTGAGTGGTTGTGCCGGCGTTGAGATGTTCGTGATGACGATGTTTGATAAGGTGGTTCCGTTGGGTACATTATCGGCAGATATTGGTGGTGTTCCTTCAAAAGCATTTGACCAGTCGACGCCAACGGTAGTTGTTGATTGAACTGCTGCTGCATTATCGGTTGGGCCACAGGTTGTTATTGTTGTTGCCGACGATGTTGCGGAGCTGTGATTGCTAAATGGTGCGGCATGTCCCGATATCATGTCGTTAACATCATAACTGTAGGAAAAATAATCGGTACCGGTACAACCTTTGATGCCATATATTTTTTCGTTCAGAGAGGAAGGGCATAAACATACACTTTCCTCTTGTCGTCCATAAAATTCATAACCAACAATGAGTTCGGTGTGGTTACTTCGCAAACGAATTTGACAGGCAGCCTCCCCGGTAACACCGACCGAAACTTGTGCTGGTCGTGTTGAAAAATTGACGCCGCTGATCAAATTGCCGGTGTAAGTAAAATCGCCACTACCGGTCGGTTGTAATTCTTTGAGGAGAAGGTATCGACTTAAACAACCATGGTCGGTAAAATCGAATGTTCTCAATTGACAGTTTTCAAACAGATGGAGCACATATCCATCAAGGAGCAATGCAACGGAATGTTCGCGATCATCCGACCACAGGAGTGCATTGATCGAAAATCCACCACCAAGTCCTTGGTGATGTCCGTCGCCAATGATAGGAGCAAATAATTGTTCGCCATACGGCTGAAATCCATTAATGATTGTTCCGGTGCCGGGGCGGTAGCGCGTAAAAAATGAAAATCCGCGTGATGGTGTTTGTTCAAATGTGTAGCCAAGGTCGATCGTAACACCAGCGAGATTTGTCGTCGACATTGAACCAGCAGAAATGCGTGTACCGCTCCAAGGTGTTTGCATATCGCCAAACAAGTAGGTTCCCGAAAGCGCTTGTGTAATATCTGGTGCAGATGCTACTTCAACCGATGACATTAATCCGGCTACCAGTGGTTGGATTGGGGCATTAGGTGTCGTTATGCACGATGTGTTGAAAAGTGATCTCGTTTGATGCGTGATCGTCATCATTCCTCGTGCAAAAAATCCTTTGCAACAGTCGTAATACGAGCGCCATGCACCAAAGAGGTGAAAATTATTATTGACGATAGTTGGCGAAAAAGTGACATCTCCCGAAAAGGTTGACGATAATCCAAATTGTTCTGCGAGAAGACTATTTTCAGGCCGTTCGGCAACAAACGATCCAGCAAAAGTTCGTGTTTGCTCCTCGAAAAGGCAGCGTGCGATATCGCTTTCAAAAAATGAGTGTTGATATTCATAACCAAGATCAACGCCCGATTCGGGAAGTGCAAGTGGATTATATGTTGGTCTGCTCAGCCAGTAAGAACTGTTAGCATGTGTCGATCGCGGAATATACATGGTGCGACAGGTGCCCTGGCATGATGGTGCGCAACATGAGTTACCTGCCTTCAAACCGCACTGACCGGGGAGTGCGAGAACACAGGCATTTTCAGCAGAGTATGTGGTGGTGATATTTCCTAACAATACAAGTGATAGTATGTGGTAATTTTTCATCTTCATAACTGACCTCCCTTTGTAGCCAAAAAGGCTCGGTGAAGACCGAGCCTTTTTGGTTGTAGTGCTTGTGCTTATCTAATGTGTAAGGTGGGAACCTAGAGGGAGAATCCGACTTTGAACCATACACCCCATGCATTGATGTCGCAGTTTGAGCTTCCGCCTTCAACTTCGCCACCAAGCTCAATGAATGGTGACCAGTCGCAGTCTTCCCACACATATTCGAGTGAGAGGAAGCCTTTGTTAGCAATGCTGCTTGAAACACGTCCACGTTCTACATCAAGAGCTGTTGAATCTTGTGCGATAACAACTGCACCACCTGTTGAAAGGTCAGAGACAGATGTTGCAACAAGAACGGTGGTTGATGTTCCGTTGGTTACAGCGCTTGCTTGTACATTGTTTGGCGAGGCTTGAAGTGCATTACTGTAATCTACGCCAATGAAACCAGCTGTTTCAACTGTTGAAGCTAACGTTACTGGGACTGCATTATCAGTAGTACCACAGCTTGTTATTGTGGCATTGCTCGCAGTTGCATTCGAAGCAACAATGGCAGCAGCAGGTGCAGTTACCGTGGTACTGTCAGCACCAACAGTGTACATGTAGTAGTATACGCCGGTGCAGCCTTTGAATGCGTATTGGAAGCTAGGATCAAATCCGCTGCAAACCGGTCCTGGGTTGACGCACAGTTTTTCACGTGATCGGCCCCAGATTTCATAACCGATGCTACCACGGAATCCACCACGTTCCCAGACGAGACGAATTGCAGCATCACCTTGTACATCGAATGATGATGTTACTTGACGAGTCGTGAAGTTAACACCAGAAATCAATGAACCATTGTAGGCGAATGCTGAGTTTACGTTGCCACCACTTGATACTCCAGCGAGAGGAGCAGGAGGTGTCCCTGCGATGCCTTCAAAGTATCCGATGGTGCCTACTGTTGCGTTAGCTACTTCTGCAGGTGTAAGTGTACGCATCTGCTTCAAGAGCATGTAGCGGCTAAGACAACCTTTGTTCAAGAAATCGAAGGTGCGAATTTGGCAATCATCAAACAAGTGTGTTGCATAACCATCGAGGTAGATAGCGAATGAGTTACATTCGTCTGACCAGAATTCTTTCCATGCACTCAAACCACCACCAAGTTCATTGTGGTGACCATTACCAGCAACTGGGAAGAAGACGTTACTTGCGCCGGTTTCTGAACCATCAAGTTTTGAACCGGTTGGTGCTGAGTAGCGAAGGAAGATGCCAAGGTGTGAATCTTCACAGCGCCAGAAATCGTAACCAAGATCGAATGAGAATCCTGAGAGTTCATTCGTTGTTTGGGTACAATTTACAAATTGGCCCCATTTCCATGCAGTTTGCATGTCACCAAAGAGGAATGTTCCGCTCAATGCTTGTTGCACTGAGGTTGCTGCAGGCACTGTTGCTGCTGCATCTGCCATGTAACCGACAGGAAAATCGGTGTTAGCTGATGTTGAAGCGGTTGCTACCGTGCAGAAATTACCAGCAGTTGTGCTGGTCAATGAGTTCAATGTAGCTACGCTGCAGCTGGTGTTGCAATTGGTAGTGCAATTGTTACCATTGCCGCAACCTGAATCACAATCGCTGCTGCAAAGTGTTCGTTCTTGGTGTTCAAATGTTAAGTCTGTACGAAGATACAGTCCACCGCACCAGCGGTCAAATCCAAGGAAACCACTCCAGTGAAGGTTGTGGCTGCGGATTTGCGGGTTGAAGGTGATCGATCCTGAGAAATTTTCGGAAAGTCCAAAATTGTCAGCGATTAATGCACCAGTTGTGCGAGCTGTTCCGGTCACATTGCTACCTTGCAGGACCAATGTGTTTGAACCGAACAAGAGGCTGCCAAGTTTGCAGTCATCGAATGTTTGACGGAATTCGTATGCTGCCCAGGTACCAAAGTTCCATTCGCAATCAAGATCGAGATGTTCGTAAGGGTTGCCATAAAAAATAGCAACGTTGTCGTGAGTTGATCGTCCATAGAGCACTGAACCGCAGGTTGTGCAGTCATCGCAATCTGTGTTACAGCTCGATGTTGTGCTGCTTGTTGAGCATGATGTAGTATTATTGCAGCATGCGCCGAATACGGCAGGATTGACTGCAAGCGAAAGCAGTAATCCTAAGCCGAGAAATGATTGGCTGAATCTTTTCATATTATTTTATCTCCTTGAATCCATTTTATTCATCACCACAGTTGGTGAGAATTCAGATTGTTGTTGTGTTGGGGGTACGATGCACTTTGACATCGCAATGTATCATGTAGACCGTGCGTATAGGCATGCTCCTTGTTTGTTAATAGGTTATCCGTCGACATCTTCGGGGAGAAAATCTAGTGAAATCTTTCTTGAAAATCAACAGTTTAGCAAAAATGTTCACATCGTTGATTGAAAATTTTGAAGATTGGCCTATATTTTGGTTTAAAATTGTATAACAATTTGTGTCCATACACCCCACTGGTACAGAGCGTTATATTTACCATAATGTCCAAACTCTCCTGTTGCACCGAGTGAGACATGTACGAGAGTGCCACATGTTTCTCCATGATATCCAACTCGTGCAAATAGTGTATGTATTTCGGTTGCTGGAGCTGCACCCGAACAAAAATCGAGATCGTTGCACGTAAGTGCGCACGGTGGTTGAGATTCTTGCGGTGCTTGGTATGTTGGTGATGAAGTAACGGTTACAACGGTTTCACCAATAATGTCGTTGTTGTTGTCATTGCTGTTCCATGTTAAAGCAATGGTATTTGTTGGTTGTGTAATTGGTTGTGGATTGCAAACCGGTCCACCGGCATATATTGTTGCTTGTTGAGAACTATTGAGTGGTGATGGAGGAGTAACTTCATTAGTAATCGTGTTGCTAACGTTATAATTGTATTGACGATAATATGCGCCTTCGGTTCCTTTGAGAACGTAGATCGAGTTGAGCATCGTTGGTGATGGTTGATTGAAGTGTGGTCGTGCGACATGTATTTTTTCTGCCGAACGACCGAAAAAGTTGTAGCCGATATCGATCCAGGCGCATGGCATTAAATAGGATGCTTGAAGCGTAAGATCACCTTGTGCGCGACATGCAACTTGTACGAAGCGTGTTGCAAAATTAACGCCATGGAGTAGCTGATTGCTGTATGTTGCTGATGTTTGATCATCAGACCGCAGTTCCTGTTTGGTGAGCATGTATCTGCTCAATGCCCCGCGGCACCGAAAGTCGAACATGCGTTGTTGAATTATGTCAAAAGGATGCGTAAAAGTTCCAATTCCCGTAAATCGTAATGTGTTACCATGAGGCATTATAATATCACCGGCACCCTGGAACGTGAATCCAAGTTCCCAACGATCAGCATTGCCAATAACCGGATAAAAATTTGTTGTTGGTATGTATTTGTTGCCTGCGGGTGCTATCGTCAAGAGTGCTGCTTGTAAAAACCAATTGTCGCATCGATATATGTCTTGTCCAAGTGCGAATGAAACATCAGCGACTCGTGTGAGATCCTGTTCTCCAAATACAAATGCTCCGGAATACCATGGTGTTCTCATGTCGCCAAACGTAAAGTAACCGTTGAGTGCGCTTTCAAGATTTGGTGCTGTTGGTGCGTTAGCATCTGGTGACATATAGGCAGTTGGAAATTGTGACATACCGCGATTGATAATTGTTTCGCATCCTTTTAATGTCCAGTGTGTGTGAACAAGTGGCGCGCCAATTTCAATAAACAATGATTGGCACCATGGCGAAAGGTCGAGGTGATAAAAAAAATCGAACGTGACTGTTTTCATTTCGGGATGCATGCTGAGTGATCCCTGAAAGTCAGGTGCCAGACCAAAGTAGTCTGCTAGAAGGTCAGAATCTTTGCGATTGAGAACCTGACTACCGCTCAAGTTTATGACAGTGCCATTAAAAAGTGCACGTGCAATATCATCGGATTTAAATGAATTTCGGTATGCAACCATGGCAGAAAAGACACCTTGTTGTGTATCTCGATCGTCCTCATGGGTGTGGAGTGGTCGAAGAAAGTGGTTTTGATAGTATCCCTGCGATTTGGGCAGTAGAAGTGTATAGACTGTTGCTGAGAGATGGCTCATACTCAGACAAGATGTTAAAAAGAGATACCAATTTTTCATAGCTGCTCCTTGTGTGCTGCGATATCGATGAAGGTAGCTTTACACTAAGACTACGATGAAGGCAAGAACTTGATGATACTTCTCATTATTGTACAGATACTGATTGAATCACTGCCATTGAGTAGTTCGGGCCATAGCATGCTTGTTTATAGTATTTTTCGGCGCTTTGGAAGAGAGCTGATGATGCCATCGCGTGGGCTTTTATATGTTGCACATATGCCTACTGTTAGTATAGCAGGAATGTTCTTTTGGCGTCGATGGATGTTATTGCTACGACGTTTTAGTCTTTGTAAAAAATATATAGTGAGGCTCATAGGTTATGGATTACTTGCTGAGATTATAACAGTTGTTATCTATGTGTTAGGAAGTATGATGGTACGTATACCATTGTGGCTTGGCTTTGCAATAACCGCTGCTGGGTTCATGAGCTTATCACAAGTTCCTTATCGCCTCAGTAGGATGCGGCTTGTTGTGCTGTATAGTGTCTTGGGTTTTGCTCAAGGCTGTGCCGTTCTTCCGGGAATTTCTCGTTTGGGAATTACTTATATTGCAGGGAGATGGTGTGGTCTGTCGCCGAAAAATTCCTTTACCTATGCGTGGACATTGGCGATACCGCTCTACATCGGAGCATGTTGCGTGGGAATCATTTTAGAACCGGGTGCAATAGTAAAGCTTTTGTGTAATGGCTATATGATTGGTATGGTGATCATAGGTGCGATGGCTTTATTTTGGTTAGCGTACTACATGATGACGTCTCACCGTGAAATATTATTTGCTTATTACCTGATTATTGTTGCAATTCTTGCCGCATGGTTGAAGGCTTAAGCTCTTGAGACATAGTATCTCTCTATGGTACGGTACACCAAAAAGGGAGATGTATGCGTCTGCGATATTATCTTGGTCTTATGAGTATTGGATATATTGGTACGGCACTTATTATGTCGTATGATACAGATCCCACATGGTGGTTCATCTCAACTTCCGCTGCAACTGTGCAACATCCATTTGGGGTGTATGGCGCGTATACAGCGGCGTTGATTCGCTATGTATTTGGGCATACTGCATGGCTTGTCATAGCATTGAGTGTTGCTTTTTTGATGGCACGTTGGCGAGGAGTTGCCGGGTTGGCATTATGGATATATGCGGGACGTTTTGTTTATGTTACCTGTGTTGCTGCACTGATGCTGACACATTGTTCGCTGTGGATACATGGCGGCTATGTAGGGTATGTGATACACAATGTTGTTTCTGCTCTCGTTATACCCGAGAATGTTAGTATATTGATTGGCACATTACTTGGTATAGCGGTGATATGGTGTGGAGGGGTGCAATATGTGTATCGATTTTTTGCCACATATCTGATGCCGATTTTGAATAAAATGCTATCGTTGTTGAGTTGGCGTTCTTCAAAAACCAAGAAACCTCTCCATTATAATGATGTACAAGATCTTTCTCATGACGAATCTGCTGTTGTAAAAGAACGCGAAGTGCGCAATCATCGTAAATTACGCAAGAAAGATAATCAGCGTATTCTTGAACAGTTTTTTACGCACAAAGAATCTCAGGATCGTACAGCACTACAGGCACAATGTCGTAAAAAGGCGCAAATACTGCATGAAAAGTTGCTGCAATTTGGCATTCAAGGTTCCGTTGTTTCGATTTCGGTGGGACCCGTTGTCGTGCTCTACGAATATCAACCCGAACAGCATATTCCTTTAACAAAAATTGTCGCTCGCGAGTCGGATTTAGCGCTTGCACTGCAGGTTCGTTCGGTGCGTATTATCGCACCAATTCCGGGAAAAGGTTTAGTTGGATTTGAATGTGCGCATGACGAACGTACGGCGATTTCCTTTGCTCGAGGAGTCAGCGCTTTATATGAAAAGGCTGAGGGTCAAAGAGTGCCGATTCTGTTTGGCGTTACTCCGCTTGAGGAGCCTGTTATAGTTGATATGACTGAGTTGCCACATCTGTTGGTTGCTGGGTCGACCGGTTCAGGAAAATCGGTAACGCTGCATAGTATGATGATGAGTATATTGGGTACACGCTCTCCCGAAGATGTGCGCTGTATGCTGATAGATCCAAAACGTCTTGAATTTACCATGTATGGGTCGGTTCCTCATTTATTGACACCTATTCTTCATGATGCGCAACAAGCGATTGGAGCGTTACGATGGCTTGTTGCCGAGATGGATCGGCGATATAAGGTACTTGCTGAAGCGGGAAGTAAAGATTGTGCGGCATATCGAGAACAGGGCAAAGATATGCCATTTATTGTTGTTGTTATTGATGAGTTAGCAGATCTCATGATGACAGGGGGCAAAGATGTTGAATTGTTGATTGTGCGTATTGCACAAATGGCACGTGCTGCAGGTATACACCTTATTCTTGCAACACAACGACCATCTGTTGATGTGATCACTGGCCTTATTAAAGTCAATATTCCTGCACGTGTTGCACTGCGGGTAGCATCAAAAATAGATTCGCGCACTATAATTGATCGTCCTGGTGCTGAACAGCTTCTTGGACGTGGCGATATGCTTTTTATGGGGCTTGATGGTATTCCAACCCGTATGCATGGTCTTTATATAACACAAAATGAGATAAAAGCTGTTGTTGAATATGTCTGTTCGCAGTGGTCAACAGCATATATTGATATGGCAATCGCGGCGCAGGATCATCCCCAGGTGTCACCTGAGGATGCGGTTTTATTTCAGGAGGTCGTTTCATTTGTACGTTCTGTTGATGAGATATCCATATCATTTCTACAGCGTAAGTTTAAAATTGGGTATAACCGATCTGCGCGTATGATTGACTATCTTGAGGCTCATGGTATTATTCTTCCATCTGATGGCGGCAAGATGCGTCGTGTTGTTCGTTAAATTACATATGATAAATATTTGATTTTTTAATTTCTTGACAATTTAACAAAATAACAGCATCTTGGAGAGCGACAGAGCATATTTTATTATAACGAAGCCAGAGAATAATGCTGGATATGGGTGGAGATATCAACTATGAGGCTTGATCGAAAATTTGTTGAAACAGTTATTTTAGACGCCCGTATACATGGTAGTGAAACTGTGTTTGAAGGCAGTTGGGTGACTGATTCACGTGATGTTCAAGAGGGTTTTACCTTTGTGGCTCTTCCCGGACAAAGGGTCGATGGACATTCATTTGTTGCTGAGGCATGTGCGCGCGGTGCACGCAGTTTATTTATTACGCATGATAAGTATGATACCGTGGTTGCTCAAGTGCCTTCGTCGGTGACGATTATCGCAGTACAGGATACCCGTGCAGGATTAATTCAACTTGCAACTTCTTGGCGTTCGCAATTTTCGTATCCTGTGGTTGGTATTACCGGATCTCTTGGTAAAACAACGACGAAAGAGTTGATAGCGAATATTTTCAAACTTCATAAGATGTCATACATCGCATCTGAAGGTAATCTTAATACGGTTATAGGCCTTGCGGTAACTCTGTTAAGGATGCGTGCAGACCATCAGATTGCTGTGGTAGAGATGGGAATTTCTCGGAGAGGAGAAATGGCTCAGCTTGCTGCAATGGCACGACCAACAACAGCAGTTATTACTGCGTTAGGTCATAGCCACATGGAGGGTCTTGGTTCATTGGCCGATATTGCCGCGGAAAAAAGAGAGATTTTTAGATATCTTGGCGAAAATGGAATCGGCATTATCAATGGAGATCAGCCGCTGATCGGTGGTGTGACATATGCGGGTGGTATTGCGTATACTCATCCAGTTATCAAGTTCGGCTCCAAGATGATTAACCATATTCAGGCGCGCCAGATTCAGGTGCAGCAAAAGGGGCTGACATTTGTATTGAAGCTTTATCAGGAACGTCGCAGGGTTCATTTGGCATCTGAAAATCAAGCGCGTGTCTACAATGCGCTTGCCGCAGCCGCGGTGGGAAATTTTTTTGGTGTTCCTCTTGATACGATTGTTCGTGGCCTTGAACAGGGTGTCGAAGTGCCAGGACGCTTCGAGAAGCGTATGATTGGGGCCGCAGGAAGCTATATAATTGATGATAGCTACAATGCGAATCCTGAGAGCATGAAAGATGCTTTGTGTGCATTTGAGCAAATTGAAGGCTCAGGTAAAAAGATTGCTGTATTGGGCGATATGCTTGAGCTTGGTGTTGATTCACCATTTTGGCATCGCCAGTTGGGCAGATTTTTACGGAAGGTACCTTCTTTGTCGCACGTTATTTTTATTGGCGATCATATGAAGTGGGCCGAAAAAACTGTTCCTTATGGATTGAGCTGGGAGCGGTATCAAACATGGCAAGAAGCGGTTGTTGCGTTGAAAGAACGCATTAAGCAAAGCGAAGCCTGCGTGTTGGTAAAGGCATCACGTGGTATGCAGTTGAATCAATTGGTGAGCAGCGTTATGGACCAAGCGGCATGAGTGAATATCACCGGTCGGTTTTAGTTCGAGAGGTACTTGAGCTGTTACCGACTCGTCGCGGTGGAACATATGTTGATGCTACGTTCGGTGGTGGTGGCCATACCGAGGCAATTTTGCAAGCTGATCCTGAATGTAAGGTAATTGCATGTGACTGGGATGAAAATGCGCTGCGCTTAAATGGTGATCAACTTGTTGAGAAATATGGAAACAGACTTAAGTTGGTGTGGAGCAATTTTGCTCGAATTCAACACCAGCTTAAAAAGTGTGGTATCTTACAGGTCGATGGTATTTTAGCAGATTTTGGAACTTCGCAATATCAGATTAAACAACAGCCGGGATTTTCGTTCGATGTCCCGTCTCCGCTCGATATGAGAATGTCGAAGGGCCATTTTTATGCAACGGCTGCTGACATTGTTAATCGATATTCCGAAAAAGATCTGATTGCCTTACTGTATGAATATGGTGAGGAACGGAATGCTCCACGGATTGTTCGGGAAATTATTGCATCGCGTCCTATTACCATGTCGACACAATTGGCAGAGATTATTGCTCGTGTGGTGCCACGTGGCGAATCACGTATTCATCCAGCGACGAAGACATTTCAAGCATTACGTATTGTGGTGAATAAAGAACTTGAAAACATCCATGCGTTATTATTACAAGCGGGACGAGTTATTCGACCTGGTGGTCGTTTGGTATGTATCAGTTTTCACTCGCTTGAAGATAGAATGGTAAAGCATTACTTTATGGATCATCGACATGAGTGGGAAGTGATCACCAAACATATTGTGACGGCGTCCGAAGAGGAGCTGCTGAATAATTCCTCTTCACGATCAGCAAAACTACGGTGTGCGCAACGACGTTAGACATTGGCTTGTGTTTTCATGTTCACGACTAATATACTATTGGTGCGTTGAAATTTGCTGAACGTGGCCGTGAGGAGATGTTATGATGTATGGAGGGTTTTCTGCACTGCTATTGCTGTCATCGGAGTTACAACAGCTTTCAGAAAGTCCTATAACTCATCAACATTTTGTAACTAGTCAGCATATCGCTAAACCACGTGCTAATTTGGGTATTCTTCAGGGTACGCAAGGAGATGCGAGCGAGGCATATAAAGTGAGTCTTGTGTATGCAACGCATCAAAAACTACCGCTTGATTCGTTCCGCGAAAAATTTTTAGCACTTGGTTCAAATCTTGGAAATGAACAGGTGAAACCACTTTTTTTAGCGGGTGATGAAAGCACCGCCAAAAAGAATCCAAAGCATCAAATTATACCTGCAACTGGTCAAAATTGTCGCGTTATTGCATGGCTGTATGTTCCCCACTTGGAAGATTTTGTGCTTGTATCGTTGTATTGGCATACGCATGAAGACCCCAAGTATATTGCTGCCATGTCAGCAATACTTGAAAAGAGCAGAGTTGCTTTTGCGTCATGCATTCGGTTTCCCGGTATTATTTCGTATATTATGCCAGGCGGGCAACAGTTTAATGCAGGAAGGTTTTATTTGTATAGTGATTGGGTTCGTGATGGTTATCCTACGCTTACCCAGGAGAAGCAGACTTTAGGTTCGAATACATTGGATGACAATAGTCGTCATCCGAATGATCGTGCGGTACGTGAATGGTTGTTCAATATTGCGATCGATAGGAATCAGATTTTTGAACATATTATGTGCATGAGTGAAGAACGATTTAAGTCGAATTATGGCCTTACTCAGCCAAACGTTGAGAATGCAACGAGGGCGATCAAAAAGGTAGTCGCAACATTACCTGATGATAGAAAAAGGTTATTTCCCAAAGGTTTTGAGAAAAAATTTAAGACAAAAACGGTATGTGATTTACGAAAAAACATCGATAAGACTGACGACCATCGAGGTGCCGGTAGACTGTTTGTCATGAGGAGATCTCAATACGAATATGAAACGGATATTCGCTATTTACAGTCATATTTTCCTGACGCTGTTTTTCAACTTGCTTCAACGTTATCTTGTCTTGAGGGTGGCGTCAAAAAATATGAAAATCCCTTAAAAGATATGAATTATACGCCGGTTCAAGGGGAAAATGCGGTACTTGCAACCTTGCCAGCGGCGATGGTGCGAAGATATTGCATTGAGCCGTATCAGCGAAATTTATTATTGGATGTTGCAGGAATTTTTGAAGGTGCTGAGCGTAATAACGATCCAGGAATAACGAAAATACGATATGGTTTTTCTTACGAGACTTTGCTTGATCAATCGGAAGTTAATTTGAAAATTCACGACAAGGAAGCCATTTTTCAACTTGCGCTTTCTGGCGCCATGCGTGTTGGTGTGCACGAGGATGTACAAGTGCATAGTGGTTCATTTGATCGTTATGATATATCAATCTCACGTCCAGATGCGTCATTTGCAACACGTCAAGTTCCTGCATTTGATCGATGGCTTACCCGTCCTGTTGGAATACACCAAATTTATACTTCCGCGTTAAACTTATCGAAGCACCAGATGAAGGGCAAAGCAGACATTCTTACCATGTTACATAAAAATAAAGATGCAATTCCCAGGATTGTGTTACGAGCGATGTATGAGGGTACAATCTTGGCGGCATACGATCTGCTCAAAGAGCGTACTTATATGGGCAAGTTTGCTCGTGATCTTAATGATTTCTTAACCCCTGACCCTCAAGACAGTCCACGGATGCCGCGTGTATTCCTCACGTTAGTAGGAGCGGGGGCATTTAATAATGAGCCTGAATGGATAGTAGCTATTATTGACCAGCTGCAAGCGCTTATTAAAAAAACCAATCTTCAGGTGTGTATAGTGGTGTGGGATTTCGATAAGAATGCCGGTTGGATTAAGGAGCTTGAGTCGATTGCCCGCACTATCAATAGCAGCAGTTTGAAAGATGTATCAAAGAATGCGAAATTTCGAGGAGAAAGACTTTGGACGTCTGATAATGGCAATGTAGTCAAGACAAAGGTTACCTTGCCAATTTTTAAATATGATACTAAAGCTAAGAAAAAGACAACAGAAAAGATTGTCTTACCGGTTATTGCTTGATAAAATGGTGCTGGTAAGGAGAGTTTAGATGATCATACAAATTTTTTATTGACATACCCAATGAATCATCATACAATAACTCTCAGTTGTTACCAAAAAGGGCACATCTCATAAAACAAGAGGTTTCACAGAATGAAAATTACCGAAGTCAAAGTATACGCTGCGAAAGATGGCGGCAGGTTAAAGGCGTATGCAACCATTGTTTTTGATGATGTGTTCATTGTGCGTGATCTAAAAGTTATCGAAGGCCAGAATGGTTTCTTCGTTTCTATGCCATCAAGACGACGCAAAGATGGAACGTTTAGGGATATCGTCCATCCGTTGAATTCTAAAACGCGTAAAGATATTGAAGATGCAGTGACTGCAGAATATCTTAAAGTGATGGAAAGCGGCGGTATGTCAGAATCTCAAGAAGATTTTGAATAATTGACAATTTATTATACTACGTAGTGGGGCGTAGCCAAGTGGTAAGGCACCAGTTTTTGGTACTGGCATTCGGAGGTTCGAATCCTTCCGCCCCAGCCATACTGTTTGATCGTCAGTTTTTGACATCGAAAAGAATGGTTCGTGCAGCTCTACGAGCAGGTTTTTGCCACTCAGCTGTAAGTTCGAATAAAAGAATTTAAGCATTTGTTGTTTCTCGTTTAAATTCGAACTCACGAATATTTCTTTCGCTCGGCGCGCTAAATCAAGAATAACTTGGGCGGTGATAATGTAGTCGCCATCGTTGTCGGTGGTATGATTTTCGAGTTCAGCATTGATCTCTTGTTGGCGTTGTTTATATTCTTCTCGTTTAAGTTTATATGCTTCAGCGTCGATGCTGCCGTCTACATGCATATCTTCAGGACTTAAGCCTGAACATATGAAAAAGGACCTAAAAGTCTATCGAAATGCTGTTTAAGAAAATCTAATTTCTTGGTCTTAATCGATCGAATAGCTGCTTCCGGATTGATTAAATTGCGATTTTTCCGTTCGACCTGAGCGAGAGTGAATGCAAACAGAGAAGCACTGACATGACTTTCTTGAGTTTTGAGATTTGTGGAATAACAATCTTGTAGGCCACATAGCTGTTTTGTAGTTCTAATGAGTTCTTCAATTCCCCATCGTGCAACGTAATGTTGCGCATGAATAGCTGCTTTTGCGCGATAGGTCGCCGCTTGAAAAACAATGGTACATCGGCCCTGTTTATCGAATCTACGTTGTGCAGTAATGTAAAGTGATAATCCATGCCACAGCACTTTGATGGTACGAGCGTTTATCTTGAATATATTTTCTTGATCAGCGTTTCATCAATCGCAATAATTAACTTTTGCTGTTTGCTAAAAAAATCTATCGCTGTCTTCTGCATGCGTTCAAAATAAAACTCCGCCGGGAAAAGAAGTTGAACTACAAATTCTCTGCTCTTTTGTATCGTTCTGCCAAGCGCGCTAAAACTTCTTTTTCCTATGGACAACAATAACAATAATGCGTAATCTACTGACATGTTCTGCTTGAACATAAAAATACTCTCCTTTTTGTGCTTTCAATTTACACATTAGGAGAGTATTTTATTCTTCAAAAGTCAAATCAGATCACATCTTTGAACATCAGACGCAAGTCCTGTAGTTAAGAGGTATTATAGTGTACATAAAGACTCCAAGGGAAATTGTAAGGCAGATGGTGCGTATTGGGAAATTAGTATGCATATTATTCTTGGGTCAAATTGCCCCAGACCTTACGATGCCAGTACATTTTCTTATTTTCAAAAAATCATTTACGATTGTCGTTGGTCAAAAATTGTTGAAGTTGTTTCATATCGATACGATATCTATACAGCAGAGCGATCAGGTCTCGTAAATCGTGATCATGAAGCGTTTTGCTTGCGATATCAAGGTAGAGCTCATCACCAGATCCCTCAAATTTGTCGATGCATTCAATTTTTTTGATCCATTTGAAAAAAGCGTCCTCATCTTTGTTTGAGTAAAATATAATCCCTTTACAGGTGAGGTAGATATCATTTTGATGAGTCTTTTTCATGGTAAATCGACATCAGAAAAAGTTGGTGGTTGAGTTGCAAGGACATCCACTACAAGTTCAGAAGTTAACAATGAAAAATGAGTATATCCGATATAATCACCAATTTCTGCTGAATATTCATTAAGCCATTTGTTATAGTTTGAATTTTTTACGATAAAAAAGGTCCATTGAGTATAAAAAGCTGCTCCATATGCTTCTTTAAGATTAAGGATAAGCATATGACAGAGAGTTTCGTCGATACTTCGGTAGCTGCCAGCTGTATACCCAAATGAGATGGATAGGCCGCGATTATCAATTTCTTCTTCAGAAAGTAGAAGCACTAGTCCTTCGCTATTTTCAGTGATTGAGCGAATATTATATCTCTTGGCCAAGCCTTCTCTTGGCCTCCATTGTTCCCATTGCTCATTCATGCGATTTTTCTCCATACCTAATTTTGATTTTTTGCTTATTTGGACCTTGAATTTCTAGCGTTGGTCTTCCATCGTCACTGTCCCATCTAGCGACGACTTTTCTTCCATCCGGTAGCGTGCCAACTCTTCCACATTTGATTGCTTTTTTGTCATGGAGCTCTAGGGAGTCAAAGTCTTCTTCAGTATGTTGATATGTTCCTGGTTTTTCAAATATTGTGCTGGGACCATAAGTCTTTTTACCTGGCCTTGCTCCTTTGAGTATCTCTTCAATTGTTTTATAAGGGGTTTCAGGTGATGTAGGTTGTGTTGTAACAGAATCATCTGCTATGGGATCATCTTTGTCTTGAAATTGAAATAGACTTGCAATATTTGTAATGTCGAAAATAAAGTCATGATGTGGGTCAGTATTTGCCATGCAGCGTTTGATGACGTAGCCAATTGCAGCACCACCGAGTATGAAGCAGACAGAGCCGGTTAATGTTGCACCAAGAAAGGTGCTTAACAGGCCGCTACCAGTGCCGCAGCCAAGGGGAACGCCATAGCCAATGGTGATACACGGCAAAATCATGTTTTTGGTGAGCACCGAGTAGACACCAACAAAAAACGTGTGTGGTTCTTCAACTTCTACAAGGTAAATATCACAGGGTTCTGCGTGAAAAGTAATTGAAGTAATCGGTATATGTTCAAAGACCTTCCCCAATAAATGGTCACCAACTTTAAGCGTGCAAGCCTCGGCCCATGTATTTTGATCAGGAAGGTAAAATTCTTGCGATGGTGTGCAGATGATGTCATGTGATGGTTCACTATTAACTGAGATGCGAATGTAGCAGTTGGTTGTTCCTGGCTGTATAGCAGCAATTTTTTTGTGAGGATGTTCCCGCTTGTTGACGTCAAACGTGACGACGTGGTGCGGACGATACCCCTTTGTGAACATATGCTCAAGGCAAAAGAGATCATTGCGACACGAGAGAATAATCGTGTCTTTGCCAAATCCATGCCCACCTATGTCGTGCATGATGAGGGAGATAAAGAACAATATTTTGCTCATGTGATTCATGAGAGTCGTGAACCCATCATATGATTTGCAGCTATGTTTGTTCAGGGCATGAATCTAGTGCGAAATAATCGACTTGTAAATAGGGCTGTCTACGGCATAGATGGTTGCTTCGGGGTACATGCATCGAGTAACCGTGCAGGAATCAGTTGTAGATTTTGTTGTATCTGTTGCCAGTGAAAAGTTCGAAGTGCACCGAGTTTCTCCAGCCAGCCTTCGCTCTATCGAGCTATGGCTGGGCAGGCCACTCACTCTAATGTATGTTGGATATACTGTTGATTTAAAAAACAGGTTTAATGAGCATAATGCAGGTGAATGTGTTCATACGAATAAGTATAAACCTTGGAAATTGTGTACATATGTTGCTTTTGATGATCAACAAAAAGCGATTGCCTTCGAGCGCTATCTCAAGTCTGGATCAGGCAGATCTTTTGCAAAAAGACACCTGTGAATGTATGCTTTGATAGAAATTTGTTGATTTATTCTACACATGTTGGGTATTTCCATGATCAGTTACCAAGATTTTGAAAAAGTTGATATTCGTGTCGGCACTATTGTTGAAGTGAAAGATTTTCCACAAGCGCGCAAGCCAGCGTATCAGTTGGTCATAGACCTTGGTCCTGAGATTGGAAAGAAAAACTCTTCTGCACAAATTACGACACATTATACAAAAGAAGCGTTGGTGGGCAAGCAAGTTATGGCAGTTGTTAATTTTCCTGAAAAGCAAATCGGTCCGTTTATGTCACAAGTGTTGACGCTTGGTGTTCCGGATGCACAAGGTGCTGTTGTGTTAATTACTCCAACAATGGTAGTGCCAAACGGCAAAAAAATGTTTTAGATTACCAGTTCTATACTTGGTCATGTGTATATTTGTCATTATCCGCAAAATATCCATGGCAATGGTCCTAATTTCTGCCCCATACCCTACGATGCCAATACATGTTATTTTTTTCGAAAAACCATTTTCGATTGTCTTCAGTAAGAAATTGTTGAAGTTGTTTCATGTCGATGCGATATCTATATAATAGAGCGATCAAGTCTTGTAAATCATGATCGTGAAGATCTCTACTTACGATATCAAGATAGAGCTCATCGCCAGCAGCATCGAATTTTTCGATACAGTCAATTTTTTTGATCCATTCGAAAAAAGCGTCCTCGTCTTTGGTTGAGTAAAATATAACGCCTTTGCAGGTGAGGTAAATATCATTTTGATGATTTTTTGTCATAGGAAGTCAACATCAGGCTATGGGATGGTTCTTATTGCTCAAGCTGTGCTTCATATTCTGTAAACTGCTGTGCCAGTATCTTCTTGGTTTCAATCACCTTTACATGTAATTCTGCTTCGGAATAATGCGCACCGGGATCGCGTAAATCCTCTTCAAATGGCGAAAATCTACCAGCGACATTGCTGAGATCGAGGAACGTCTCGTCTTCAAGTTCAGTCAGATCTTCATACTCAATTGAGATATCATAGCTTACATGCAATTCTCTCGTGAAATCCCAAGCGCTCATTTTACCAGAAAGATATTGATCAATAAGCCAGTACAACCTTCTTTTATCATTCTCCGCAAACATACTTATTATATCCATGGGTTTTTCGGTGCTTGTTATTCGATCTGCGATTTATATTCTGCAAACTGCTGCATGAGTTTCTGCTTTGTTTCGAGCGCTTTTTTACGTAGTTGTGCTTCGGAGTAATACGTACCGGGATAATTTCGTAGGTCTGTCTCGAATGGTGAGAACCTGCCAGCTACATCACTCAGAGCGATAAAGGCTTCATGTTCAAACTCGGTTAGGTCTTCACGTTTGATCGACATATCATAACTTACGTGATACTCGTCAGCAAACGTCGAAGCATTTATTTTGCCGATAAGATATTGGTCAATGAGCCAATAGAGCCGTCTTGTGTCTTCTACGGTCCAGTTGATTGCATAGCGAATGTTATGCTTTTTCGAATTGTTCACCTTTAATCTCACGAATTGATGAGCTGATCAATCTCATATGTTTCAAATTGTTCTGCAAGTATTTTTTTGGTTTCAATGACTTTTGCTCGCAACTCTGTTTCAGTGAAGTAAGCGCCAGGATATTTCATTAAATCTTCTTCAAAGGGTGAAAATCTTCCAACAATTGGACTAAGATTCCTGAATGCGTCATGTTCTTTGTGACTTAAAGTGTCTTTATCAAGCTCAATATTATAGACTCTGTCATATTCGCTTGTAAAATCTTCGGCGCTTATTTTATCGGCAAGGTAGTGATTAATAAGCCAATACAATTTTCTTTTATTGTCATCTTGAGTCATATATTTATCTTGTCCTCATAAGGGGTCCTAATGGATCATCAGTAAATAAAAAGTGCATAATCAAATTTTTTTGCAAATCATATAATACTTCTACATTGTAGAGCTTGCCATTGCGCCACATACGCGCATAATGCATCAAGGCTGATGTTCCTTGTGGATCTGGCAGAACATGCAGCGGAGCATCAAGAATATCTTTCAGTATATGGATTGGTATCATACGAGATTTGTCTTCCATGCGCGATATAGTTTTTTTTGTGAACTCAAATATTTCTCCATGTACAACCTCAGTCGCAGGAGCTGTGTGCGTTGCTCGTCCCATCTCTTCGGTAATTTGCGAACATAGTAATGAGACACTCTCTGATGACAATGTTTCTCCAGAAGCCAAAGCGACTTCAACTTCGTTGCCAAGACTGAAATACTGTTCAAGCTTGCTGGTTATATGCTGAGTGGCCGATTTCAGGTTACGTTTTAGCGCAAGCGAAATATCTTGAATCGTGTTTACCACTGTGTGTGCAATACGTGATGAATAGACCGATTGGTGCACCAAAGACTTTGCACGAGTAATTGCGTGCGAGATATTTGCTGTAGCAATCAATTTACTCATAAGCGATGAACACTGATGGGCGCAGACTACGCTCAAGGGAATCTCGGATGCAATGTGTGTTACCTTGCGGGCAATATCGGGCCCAGGTGTTTTTTGATAATAATCCCATGCTGCATCGGATGCAGTTTTCCAATTCTCAGCAATACGGTCACAGTGATATTGATATACTTCCAGGTCTTGTTCGTAATTTTCCGCTGACAGTTCAAGCTCCGGCGGGATGAATTGATAGATACCTTGGGCAATGATGTGTGCCAAATCGCCAAGTTGTTGTAACGTTTCTTGTGGATGCATGACAACATTGTACATGCCTTGGACGGTATTTTTTACGGCAGAGGTCCCCCCTTCTGCGATACCGGTTGCACAAGCTGTTACATAATCGATCATAACATTCACAAAATCAATGCATTGTGAACTACCCAAGCAATCACCAATCATGACCGATTTACGTGCATCCTCCAGGGTAGAGAATGCATGTTGATACAAGGTGGTGCCAAGTGGTGATAGGTTTTGCCGATCAATCTTCGCAGCGCGTTCAATGCCGTGCATTGTCTCACTCATCAATTCATGCTGCAGTGCATGTCCTGTAAGTTGCAGCGATATTTCATATGAGACGGGAGTACCACGGATAGCACGTATTGCATGCGGAGAGAGCGCATAGCTTTTATAAGTTGTATGTGTAGGGTTAGCAAGCGTTTCTGAGAATGCACGCATACGATCGGGATGGTCATGCTTCCATGACTCAGCATATGATGCAAGATGTGAAGATTGTTGGCTGAATAATGCATGAGATCCGGCGGATTGTGCGCGTATTTTTGCCTCTTGTCGTTGACGTTCTGCTTCTTGCTTGAGACGAAATTTTGGATTAATGAAATATTGTCCATTGTGCTCATATATCTCTTGATCGTCAGGAATAACAGGCGGCGCCGATGGTGTATGTTGCTCGGGAGGCGGTTGATAATTTCGTATGCTTAGATTTCTCGCATAGTGGTGGCGTCCGGCATTACGCGCATGAATATATTCCCTTGCATTCGATGGGAGATGCCCTTTTGGTTGAGGCGTTTCTTTTTCAGTGGTCATATATATGGTTTGCGATGGTAGTGACTGTGGATTGTCATATGCATGCAATATCCAACAATTCATCAACCAAAGAAATAGTATGTATCGTACACTCTGTTTCATCATAAGCTTACGTGATGCGTGATTTGCTGTAATAGTTCGCAGCCATGTTTGTTCAGGAGATGAATCTAGTGCGAAATAATCGACTTGTAAATAGGGATTTATGGTGTAGCTGGTTGCTTCGGAATACATGCATCGAGTAGCCGAGCAGGAATCAATCGCAGATTTTGTTGTATCTGTTTCCAGTGAAAAGTTCGACCAGTCCGCCATAGCTTCAGCGACGGCTGGAAGTGCACCAAGTTTCTCCAACCAAGCTGATTGATCCTTGTTTTTTGCAAGGAGCGATGTCTTTGTGGTTATTTTAAGTAATTTTGACTTTGTTGATATTGCGAAAATAACCAATGATGTAGCAACTTTTTTGTTGGACAATCTGACAATAGCGAATTGGGCGAAAGCAGTCCATGCCTACAACAGTCGCTTTAAATTAATTGTAAAGAGCCTTCAGATCTACCGCTTTGTTATAAGCTATAGTAGCCGCAAGAGGGGTAAGAGCTATCATACCAATATATAACCATTTTCGCAGCCCTGAACCGCTATTAGTTTGATTTGTTGTTGGTTTTACAATTTTTTCACATAGCTTTTCACATAGCAATGACAGAAGGCAGAATGTGGAAAAACACCCTGTTGCTACGAATGATACGCTCGTTGCAGGATGCTTGATTGCAAAGACTGATAATTCTCGTCCTGCTTGTTGCACTCCTTCATTAATCCAGCTAAAGTCATATTGCGCTGCTTGGGCACTGAGTGATGCAAGACCTAAAGTGGCTAAGCCAATAAAAATAACTTTTTTCATATCAATCCCCTTTGTTTTAGTGATTACTACGCACTCTGATAACAATGTTATTGTCTATCTGTACTAATAATACCAGGTTCATCAAAATTGTCAAAAGCCCCCTTGGTTCAGAGTAAATCATCACTTTTTTCTAGTTGTTGTTCGAAGTTCTTCGATAGGCTGTCGCTTCAAGATTTCTCCAAGCTCCCAAAATCCCTTTCGTTGTAAAGGTTTTTGTGGATCGCGCTCATCAGTTGCAACGTTAGTAAATTGGGTATTGATCAAGAGGGTCAAATATCCGTCCTTGAAATAGATGGTGCAATGAAGAGCATGTAAGGTTCACTATATAACGGTTACCCTGTGAAGGCGATTATTGTAGCATGGGTAAGTGTTGATCAGTTGCCCCATACATCATTATGCCAATACATGTTATTTTTTTCAAAAAACCATTTTCGATTGTCGTCGGTAAGAAATTGTTGGAGTTGCTTCATGTCGATGCGATATCGATATAACAGGGCAATCAGGTCTCGTAAATCATGATCATGTGCAATATCAAGATAGAGTTCATCGCCAGCAGCATCGAATTTTTCGATACATTCAATTTTTTTGATCCATTCGAAAAAAGCGTCCTCGTCTTTGTTTGAGTAAAATATAACGCCTTTACAGGTGAGGTAGATATCATTTTGATGAATTTTTATCATGATAAATCGACATCAGAAAAAGTGGGTGGTCGAGTTGCAAGGACATCAATTATGGATTCAGACATGAAAAAAGAAAAATGGGTATATCCGATATAATCGCTGATCTCTAATGAGTATTCATTAAGCCATTTGGCATAATTTAAATTATGCACTATAAAAAACGTCCATTGTGAATAGAAGTTTTTTCCATGGAGAAGCTCAAGCTGACCAATAAGTTCATTGCAGAGAGTTTCATCGATACGTCTGTATGAACCTGCAGCATAGCCAAATGATATGCGTAGTCCTCGGTTGTCATGTTGCTCTTCAGAGAATAAAATGGCGAATCCTGTATGGTCTTCGGTGATATTGCGTACATTATATCTTTTGGCTAATCCCTCTCGTGGATGCCATTGGTTCCATTCTTCATTCATTTTGCTTTGTATTTTCAATAAGTGAGATTTCTGGTTCGTATCCCGTTGCAAGATCCAAGACGCTATTGCCAGCAATACAGCAGATGTGTTGCATGCTGAGGTAGTCGGTTATAGTGCAGGATTGTTCAGACAACCATTTGAGGTAAGAGGAGTTTTCGATTTTAAAGAACGTCCAATTTCCATAAAAATTGTCGCCATAGATGTTTTTGAGATCAAAAAGCATTTGAGTTCGACAGCTCTCGTCTGCAATGCGAAATGACTTGACCGAATATTCAAAAAAGAATTTTAATTTTTTAGGATTTTTGCTTTTTTCAGAAGGATCAAAAATAATATGTAGTCCGTCCAGCATATCACAAATTGATTCGACAAAATACTTACCCTCCAAATTTACGGCTGGTTTCCATTGTATCCACTGTTCAGACATAATGCATGATCCTTTATCCTGTATATCTAATTTTGATACATCTCTTGCCGCTTAATTCTTGAATTTCTAGTGTGGGAGTTTCATATGAGCTACCGTTTCTGGCATTAACTCTTCTGCCATCGGGTAATATACCCAATATAATCTCCTCACCGTTTGGCCTAGCCTCAATCGTTACATTGCTTGGGTTTAGAGAGTAAAAATCCTTTTTTGTAGTTTCATAAGTTCCTGGTTTTTTAAATTGCTTTGCTTTTCCCTTAGTTTTTTCTCCGGGTGTCGTTCCTTTCAGTATATCATCAATTGTTTTGGCGGAGGTATCGGTTGTGGGTGTTTTATCACTAGATGCTTCTTCAGATTCTTTCGTTTCTTCGTCGGGAATGGCAACAGAATTATCGACTGCGGATTCATCTTTGTCTTGAAATTGAAACAGGCTACCAATGTTTGTAATGTCAAAAATAAAGTCATGATGTGGGTCAGTATTCGTCATGCAGCGCTTGATGACGTAGCCAATGGCAGCACCACCGAGTATGAAGCAGACAGAGCCGGTGAGTGTTGCACCAAGAAATGTGCTTAACAAAGCACTACCAGTTCCGCAGCCGATTGGCACACCATAGCCAATGGTGATGCACGGCAAAAATCATGTTTTTGGTGAGCACTGAGCAAACACCAACAAAAAAAGTATGCGGGTCTTCAACTTCAACAAGATAAATATCACAAGGTTCTGCGTGGAAGGTAATTGAGGTGATCGGTATATGTTGGAAGCATTTTCCTAACAAATGATCACCAACCTTGAGTGTACATGCTTCAGCCCATACATTCTGATCGGGAAGATAAAATTCTTGTGATGGTGTACAGATAATGTCATGTGAGGGTTCATCATTAACCGCGATGCGTACATAGCAATTTGTTGTTCCTGGTTATATGGCAGCAATTTTCTTGTGGGGATGTTCCCGCTTCTTGCAATCAAATGTGATGATGTGGTGGGGTCGGTATTCTTTTGTGAACATATGTTCAAGGCAAAAAATATCATTGTGACATGAGAGAATAATCGTGTCTTTGCCAAATCCATGCCCATTGATATCGTGTATCATGAGTATGGTGGCAATCAACATTTTTCCGATAATATTCATGGTGACTTGCTATCAGCCGTGTAGTTTGCAGTCATGTTTGTTCAGGACATGAATCTAGTTCGAAATAATCGACTTGTAAATGGGGTTCACCTTGTTCAGTGCTGTTCATCGATGATCATTTATTACTATTTCTCGAACAAGCGCGATATGTTTGTTAACCGATGTCATGCCAGTGTGCTTTTTTACGATAATTCCGTGTTGATCTATTACCAGGGTGACACGGTCGGGTATTAACCACCAGGTGAATGCGCCATATTGTTTTCGGACGGTGTTATGATGATCTACCAAAAGTGGAAATTGTAGGTGATGCATTGCTGAAAATTCTTGGTGGCTTATTGCATTGTCCCCACTAATCCCAACGATGGTAATATCATCGGGAATATTCGGATACATTTCTTGTACGGCACATAACTGTGTACTGCACCCAGAAGTCTTGTCTTTGGGATAGAAGATCAAAATAACGTATCGGGACTCTTGAATAGATTTTTGTAGCGAAAATGTTCCTCCCTGTGCATCCTTAAGCTCAAAGAGTGGTGCGCAATCTCCGACTTTGATGGTCTTAGAAAATATAGTTGCCCAAAGTGTGCAGCAGATTGCCATTAGCATCAGTATCATTAACCATTGCTTCATATTTTTTACCTCCTTATTATTTTAGCTCTTAGTCATGAGCTATGCATTGCTAATGAATATGTGACATGCTGATTGTTATGCTATAATAAAAAAAATTGATTGTGCAATGCTATGACGGTTGATCAAAGATGATTGATTATTATGATTCTGTGAAAAAAATTCGAAATAGATTATTCGTGGCCGCATTTCTTATGGCGCCTATGCAGATACACTGTATGCGTTACGAGGAGATGTAATGTGTTTCGAAATGTCTGCAGGCCATACCAAATATTGGTATGGTTGTGTAGGGAGTTTCAGTTGGGGCAGGGATTTACTCCTTATACAATTCCTTAAAACTCGTCCAGGAACAAAGCGCGTTATTGCAGGAACAAAGTGTGTTGTTGTCGGTCCTACAGAATAATATTCATCATTTGAAAAACAAGGTGTTGTTCTTGAGACATGTAGCTTATAGGAAGCAGCCATACTATCACCTTTGGGAGTGCTATAAAGCTTTGTATGGTATGTATCCCGCATGTAGTACATCATTGCGTGAACAAGTGCAAGTGGCATCATATCTTGATGCACAGATTTCTCAACAGGTAAGGGCGCTTATAGAGCATGACCGAGATCGTTTAGCTTTTCAACAACAATATGTCAAAGAAAAAGGTTATAGTACCAACGCTTTGAAGCATCATACCACAGTGGGGTATTTATTTTATTCAAGTCAAACATGTCAAAAAATAATGCGCTATGCTGAAGCTGTGAAGACAAGGGCTTCATGGACAAGAGGCGCGTCTGTCTTTTTTGCGCGATGAAGTAAGTGAAATAGGGCCAATTGCTGGAGAGCTTGTTAAAAAAATGCGCACTAATCATTTTAGATAATCTCAATCGTTAAGCACACTGATTTGCTTTTGAAAATGTTGATAATCAACACGACCTATAAAGTCTCCGCCCCATTCATATCCATATTTGGTGAAGATACCGTAGTATGCATTGTCGGGTAATTTTCTGATCATTTCCTGATGGTCCTGAGTGCGATCAAGATATACCCAGCCACCTTCAGGTAAAACCTGCGCCCCTTATAAAGTAAAGCGGGTGTGGTGCATTGAGTGCCCCCTGCATATGTCTTGGCTTACAAACCGGGGTGAAGATATTTTGGAGGTGGCGTTGATTTTTGCACAACGCATTGTTACGCTATGGCGTGTGATATGTATTGATGTGAACCTGAGATCGGAATTTTTATATCTATGAATAATACCAAAGTACCTATAGTTGCCTGCGTTTTACTAACATCTGTAGTATGTTTTCCAATTGTAGGTACTGATGAAATTGTCGCAGTAAACTGGCGTACTTCTAACGAGTTAGTGTCAAAAAATCAACAAACTACCGAAGACCACGACCTTCACCGTCGTATTGAAAGCGTTCTTGAATCTCTCAAAACACGAAAACTTTCATCATATGATACATTACATGTCAACTTGATCCTTGACCTTGCTGCTATGAATATTAAAGAACTCGGTTCTTCTGAGCAAGATAGTGCTTTATTAAAAAAAATTCATGCAGCGCGCAATCGGTTAAGCTTGCATAGTAACGTGGATGATTTGGAAGCTTTTGTGAATAAGACAGAATGATCTTTATTCTCAGTATGTAATATCCTACTATACTTAAGTAATGATGCATGTCAATTGTTGAAGTTATGGAAAAAAATGAATACATGGTCGTTGCGCTATTTTATTTGGCAGATGATATATCCGTATCGATGGTATATTGCCATTTTGATGTTTATAGCATTTTTTGCAGCTGCTACATCTTCAATTGAGTCGTTGGCTATTAAATGGCTTGTTGATGCAATGCAGGGGTGTGAGGTGAATCGCACAATTGCGTGTATTGTACCACCGCTGCTTCTGTATCTTACAAATTCTTTTTTTGTTACGATTTTGTTCCGGGTGCAGCATGTTATCGACCTTAAAGTTGAACCGGCGCTTGAAAGCGAAACATTCACGTTTCTCATGAAGCACACGGTAGGGCATTCATACCTGTTTTTTCAAGAGCATTTTGCTGGTGCGTTGGTGGGTCAAATGCGAGATGTCGCTCGTGGCATTACCGACCTTACGCGTATGTTCGTTGCGCGATTTTTTAAAGCTATTTGCATGATTGCCATTGCGCTGGTGACATTGAGTTTTGTTTCCATTTCTGTGGCGATCATTGTAATGGTATGGCTGATTGCATCCGGTATCAACATTGTGTACGCTGCGCCGCGTTTGCATGCACTTGCGGATGCAGCCGCAGAACAGAGATCGGCAGTGACAGGATACGCAACCGACGTGATTTCCAACATTCTTGCGGTGTATCTTTTTGGCGGCAAGAAGCATGAAGAAGGAAATATACGTACAAAGCTGTCGACATGGATCGCTGCTGATCGAAAAAGTCGATGGGAGTTGTCACATGCATTTGTGTGGCAGGTTGTCTTGTGGGCTTTGCGTGAGATCCTCATTGTGGTGTGGATTATTTGGGCATTTAGCAAGGGTACGATTACTGCAGGCGATGCTGTGCTCATCGTTACCTTGACCATGGTGATGGCGAATGAAATATGGTTGCTTGCTCCTGAATTGAGTCAAGCGTTGGAATTTATAGGAAGTGTATCGCAAGGCATCAGAACAATTATGGTACCGCATGCGCTTCACGATGCTGAAAACGCTCAGCAGCTGACCGTCTCTCACGGAGCAATTGTGTATGATCAGGTATCGTTTTCCTACCGTCATGAAATTTCTGTGCTGCGTAATATTTCGGTCACCATTCTCTCAGGTCAAAAGGTTGGTCTTGTTGGATATTCGGGAAGTGGTAAATCGACGTTTGTACATCTTTTGCTGCGTTTGATTGAGCAGCAGCAAGGGAGCATTACAATCGATGGTCAAAACATTCAACAGGTGACGTGTGAAAGTTTGCGCGAGGTGATTGCATTTGTACCACAAGATCCATCACTATTTCATCGAACGCTGCTTGAAAACATTCGATACGGTCATGGCGATGCATCGGTAGATGATGTTGTACATGCTGCACAGCATGCACACGCGGACGATTTTATTCGTACACTGCCGCAGGGATATGATTCATTGATCGGTGATCGTGGCGTTAAACTATCGGGAGGACAGCGTCAGCGTATTGCATTGGCACGTGCATTTTTGAAGCCTGCAAAAATTTTAGTCATGGACGAAGCAACGAGCGCGCTCGATTCGGTAACCGAGCGATATATTCAAGAGAGTGTTAAAAAGCTCATGCAGCATCACACGACAATTGTTATTGCCCACCGATTAACAACACTGCTCATGATGGACCGTATTTTGGTATTTGATCACGGACGCATTATTGAAGATGGGACACACCATGATTTGCTTGCACAAAAAGGGCGATACTGGGAACTGTGGAATTCACATATTGATGGCTTTATTCAAGATAAGCCATCTTAAACGATGAGGTAATAGACTTTTTGATCTATTGAGTTAATTTCTGTACCATAATTATTACTAATATGATAATACGCATACAGAAATTAGGGCTCTTGGTTGATTAATTAATTTTTTATGGTATCATAAATGACAAGTGGCATGATTAATGTGGTGTTTAAGCGAGGATGATAAGTATATGAATTTTGGTGTACAGTTATGTGTATTAGTTCAGTTTTGTATGCCATTGGGTATTTATTGTAATGAGGATGTAAGCGAAATTGACAACAAGCTTGTGAAAAGTTACGCAACGAGATGTGTTAAGGAGCGTAGTTTAACAGAGTCGCTTAGTCGTTTACATGATACAGGCATTGGCGAGATGGGATATATCCATATGCATGGTGTGACGATGGAAGCGCGGTCGTTCAATAAGAATTTTCTAGCGCTAGAAACAATGATTTTTGGAACTGCAAGTGAGTTTGAACAGCCTGAACAGTACCTGCTGGATCCTGAAGTTACCTCAGTGAAGGGACGCTTATTGCTCGATATGGCAAAACAGCGATCTCAGGCACCCATTACTGCTTCGTCAATTGTATTAAGCAAGTATACAAAGTGTGAATTGCCTCGCTACTATAGTGGGCAAGAGGGAACAATTAAGTGTGTGACTTTTGTGCCAAAAACGACAATGGTAGCTGCACTTAAGGAAGCATCTCAACAATTACAAAAAGCTAAAGATGAGGATGCTTCGGGGCATACGTCGTCCAATTAAGTAGTGAAAGCTTGTGCATAGCGTTGAAATTTATCGTTAAGTCGGTAGCGTTGTCAGACTTGCCACGCCTGTTTTGTTGGTTTCATCAGTCGTGAAATTACGCGCGCTCATTGCAATTTGTGTATCTGCTAAGGAAACATCACGGTCATTGCACATCGCTTGACCACTCTGCTTATGATGGATCGTATTTTGGTATTTGATCATGGGCGCATCATCGAAGATGGCACGCATCATGAGCTGCTTGCGCAAAAAGGGCGATATTGGGAATTGTGGAATTCACACATTGATGGGTTTATTCAAGACAGGCCGATTTAGGCTATGCATACCCTGTTGACTTAATGAGTTGCTAAGATAGGTTTATAACTATTGCATAATTATTCATGAGCGAACAAAATGATAAAATTTTTAACAAATAGAATATTAATGACGTGTCTTGTTGTTGTACCTGCGCGTGCAAGCTGCATGAGCTCAGCATTGATGTTTCGCGGGTTGCGAGTAGCCGAGCAGGAATCAGTTGCAGGTTTGGTTGTATCTGTTTCCCGTGAAAAGTTCGAAATGAAGTTTTCGTGAAAGATGTGTATGCTTTCGCCGTTGCCGTGACGGTTGGGCTACTGTAATCTGTTCTAGCGACCAAATGCAAACATCAGTCCAAATATACCCAAAGCCGCGCCAAATTCTCTAGGTTTTCTAAGATCATCTAAGCTCCATTCAACAGGAGCGATTTTACCGCATATTTTTCTAAATTCAGATCTTTCTTCGATAAGAGTCTGACGTGTATTTTCTCTTGTTTTGGAAATTTCACCATCAAACCAAGCTTGATTATCGTTATAAGGAAGGGATGATGATTCCAAAGAGTCCGCGATTTCCCTATTGCTCAATTTATCTAATTCAACAAATGGAATCTGTCGAAATTTACCCTCTATCTTATTGAGTAGTCCCTGTTTTATTTTATGGATTACTATCTCATTTTTCATTGTATCGATTTCACGATCAAGCCGTTCTTGATTATTCATGTAAAGTTTTTTAAAGTTATTTTCAGGGTACGAAGATTCTAGCCAATCAATAAACTTAGAAATGTCCGAAGCTGCTAAATGATTAGCCCAAGTCTCCGGTGCTAGATTTTCTCTAGCAATGCCGTCTATTTTACACGACAGATTCCATCTAATGTGTGTTAATAGAAGAGCTTCGCGCTTAACAATGGCTTGAGGAGACAACATAATTTTTTGTATGAACGGCTTGAAATCTTGATAAAACGTGGGTTTTGCGGATGCCAATTGCTGTATATCATAATTATAATTTTCGATTGCGTCTAATGCTGCCTTAACATTGGCCTCTTCCGCCTCTTCCAACAAAGCTTCGTACAACCAATAAGCTCCTATAGCCACAACACAAGTTCCTGTAAAAACGGTCAATCTGTCGTGACTATGAAGAGTCGGTTGTTGTGCAGTTGCTAACCCCAAACATGTAATTGCTACAAGTTGCTTTGTTATACCATTTTTTATCATAGTTACGCCCCTTTGTTCAGCCTACATTTATCAAGTAAATTGATTATATTTGAAATATTTATGAGTATAATGATTTTTAAAGTATCATTTATCTAATTATAATTTAGCATTGATTGATGGATCGGTCAATGTGGTCCATCCAACTCCTTAAGTACTGTATGTGTTGCAATTTTTTACAATATAACAATATGTCTATATGTCAATTTAAATTAAATCAAATTTATATCGCATATATTAGAACAAGAGAAACCTGCCGATGGTTGACAAGAGTATGAAAAGCGTTATGATAAAAATAATAATACATAATATTGTAATTATTTTCAAATTGAAAAACATCAAATAAGGTGTTTTAGCGTAACTTGCTTAAAATTGAGCAAGCAATAAGAGAGGAATACCATGAGAATTATGAATTTTTTAGTTACCATACTATTGGCATTAGCGCCATCGATACCATCGTTATGCAGCGATATTACATCGCAAGATGCACCTAAGGGGTGGCGGATTGTACCGCTGATATCTTCAAAGCTGCAGAAACAAATGACTGTAGGTCCTATGGAGCGCGGCATTAATTCACTCTTCACTGCAAACTTTGGTAGCGTTAAGGGAATGCCGCTCTATGAAAAGGGTGCACCGCGCAGCATTTGGATTATTGACGTTGCTCACGATGGATTGCTGACATTTTCTCGAATTAATTTCATTCAAAAAGGGGGCTTCTATAAGATATTATCTCCACATAATGTGGTGGATTATTTTGATGGAGATCCATATTTGCAAAATTTTATCCGTGCTACCACGGGCATTAATGATCCATATGGTCTTGTATACCGCCATGGCTCAGAAATGAAGCGAGGCATGGTTTCTGGAATCCATTATGAATCTTTATTGTCTGGTGAACACAATTTTTTTGTTGAGACCATAATTTCTCTTCTACAATCATCGGCAAGGTTGCAATACAAGCCAAATCATGTAGTTGGTATACGGCGTGCTGCTCTGCATCCATGTATATTTGTTGCATCGCAAGTGACTGATGCTATGTTGTTTGAGGAATTTAGTAAAATTTCTTGGGAAGCCATAGCGGATTATGCGGTAAAATATCAGTACTCTCCACAAGAAGTTAGCCATCTGCGAAAATCATACAATCACTTCCATGCCGATCTTACTCAGTTACGATCTTACACCCCCGCACACAATGATGTTTTGTGTATTGTCTGATTGATGCAGTTGATAACAAGTCACATGTTTTTATGGTATTTCCTTCCACATTATCATATCGCTCGGGTCAACTTACCCAACATCTCAATAAGCAAAACGCAATAATAGGTCAAGCTCTACATTACGGCCTTCCCGTGCTATGCGCTTGGGGATATCTCACACATTTTATAGAACCTCTTGCAGAGTTTCTTGATCAACAGGGAAAAGGCAATAAGATACGTATGATTTTAGGATTAGCCGTTATAATAGCCTCATATTGTGGGCATCAAGCAGGTTCACAGGCTGCGCAACAACAACAAGAATTGTGCATTTGTCAACGTGCTCAAGAAGATGTGCATTCAACGCATTCAACAAATCAATAAGCAAAATCGCCCGTCGTCCCTGGTTGGGTCTCACGTCAACTGCCTCATAACGTTGCTCATGATGGATCGCATGCTTGTCAACACAAGTTTTCATAAGTCTCAAAAGACCGAGGCACATGTCTCCATAGGATTTATATGCGGCTGTCTTCGAAAAGTACGAGATGTGTTTTGTTTCGAAGTACATGCATCAAGTAACCGAGCAGGAATCAATTGCAGATTTTGTTGTATCCGTTTCCAGTGAAAAGCTCGAAATGAAGTTCATGAAAGATGTGTATTCTTCCGCGTGGTACGCCGTGTCGATGCGATATCTATAGAATTAGAATAGATCGATGCATTCAGTAAGTCGCTTATGATAACGTGTTATCCTAACCTCTACAGATGGCACGTGGGAATGTGAATTTTTTAGTCCACGTCCGGTGTCCGGGCCATATAGCCATAGGATTATGATTCATTTGAAATTATTTTTTTATAAAATTAATCGAATTTGCAAAATCATTAATATGTTATATAATGGTTCTATGGTTGTTTAAGAGTACGTTACGACAATATCGTGTCTTAATGTGTTGCGTGTACCTGGAGTCAATATGCGGTTATTAGTGTCATTTTTGCTTGTTTTCTGGATTATTCACGATAATGCAGTGGATATCAATGACTTTAGTCAGCTGAATAAAACATATATCTCTGATATCATATATCCAACAAACATAGCTGAAATACAGGCCGCGCTTGTGCGTGCAAAGTTAGAAAGCAAGAAGATTTCTATCGCAGGAAAGCGTCACAGTCAAGGGGGTCATGCATTTTGCCCTCAGGCGATCGTTATCGACATGTGCCGTTTTAATCGCATCATCAATTTAAATGTTGCGGATAAAATCATTACCGTACAAACAGGAGCGACGTGGGATCTTGTGCAACACTATATTCATCACCACGGCTTGGCAATTAAGGTTATGCAAACAGCAGAAATTTTTACCATTGGTGGCTCCCTCAGTGTCAATGCGCATGGGCGTGACCCTCGTTTTGGACCTCTTATCGAGACAATTCGAGCGGTGCGCATTTTGCTTGCATCGGGAACTATTGTAGAAGCAAGTAGAGCTCAAAACTACGATCTTTTTAAGCTTGCTATTGGGGGGTACGGGCTGTTTGGAATTATACTTGAAGTGGATATTGAGCTTACAGACAATACGGTATATCAAAAAAGTGTACATACGCTTCAAGTTGATAAATATGCGGACTTCATTAATCAAAAGGTATTATCTGATGATCAGCTTGGGTTACATTATGGCATTGTCAGCATGTCTCCCTATAACTTTCTCAAAGAGATGGTTGCAGTGAAATATGTTAAACACCCCGCCCTATCAGAGAAAACTTCCCATGCATGCACGCTGAGCCAGGAAACTAACGTCAAGTTTTTACGTAGTACGCTTAATCTGCAACGCAAATTTCCGAGCTATCATTATTTCGCACGACTGTTTAACTGGTCAAATATTATCATGGAAGAGCGTCAGCGCGATGTTGTTTGTAGAAATAATGCAATGCGTCATCCCACTGCATTGCTTGAATATACTGCAACGAGCCATGTTCACGCGCTTTGCTCATATTTTATTCCTTCGGAGTCATTCGCTTGTTTTATGGATTATCTTCGTGCGTCGTGTAGGACATATAAGGTACGCTTTTTTGCTGTGCTCACACGCTACATTCCATGCAACACGGAAAGTTTCATGTCCTATACAGATCAAAGAAGGATAGAAGTCGTTGTTTTTCTATTTCATAAAAATTCTCCTCAAGGCATTAACGAGATGAGAAGGTGGACACAATCAACGGTAGATTTTGTGCTTGCACATCATGGCACTTACTATTTGCCGGGAAATTTGCATCCAACGTACCACCAAATTAATACTGCTTACCCTCAACTTGCAGAGTTTTTTGCGAAAAAACGGGCGTATGATCCGGCAGAAATTTTTGTTAATTATTTTTATCTCAAGTATAATCGTGCTTGATGCCGTAACAAGAATTGTGCATTTGTCAACGTGCTCAAGAAGATGCGCATTCACATTCAAATTAATAAGCAAAATCGTCGTCTACGTTTAACAAAAATTTTTATTCGACATTCTTTCTGAACAATTCCCGTTTTCTTGATATTTTCCCCTAAGATTGTGAATGATCAAAATGATCAATAAGATGGGATCATTTATTAAAAAGGGGGGCATTTTATGGTACATCTTAGTCCACAACGACGTGGCATGGTATGTGCGGCGTTCATTTTGTTACACATGCAACTTGGTGCAAAAAAATGTAAAACATTTAAGTCGCTGGTCGTTACATGCGCGCTCAATGCAGGATGTTTGAGCGTTAATAACAATACTTCAATCGGCGGGAATGTGAGCGTTAGCGGAAATGTTACCACGTCGAGCGGTGCGCTTGGTGCTTTGTTGGCATATGGCAGTTGGTTTAATACGACATCCGGGACAATTAGTGCCGGAACTAACGTTACATTTCCAACGGCAAGTGCAGCAAATTCATCCAATATTACTGTCGATGCTACCAATTCTATTTTTACCGTTAATATACCGGGAAAATACCTTGTATTGTATCAAGTCACTGCTGGTATTGTCGGAGGAAATTTTATAACATCGTTCATTCTGCAACAAGCACCCGCAGCTACGGGAATATTTGCATCAGTGACAGGTGGCACCGTTGTCATGACTACCGTTGATAGTGGTTTTGACAACATAACATTAGAAATATCAAATGCCATCATTATAACCGTTGGAGCAGGAGATAAATTTCAACTTCTTAATAGTGATAATGGTATTGTGTTAGATTCGGGTCCTCACACGGGAAATAGCGCTGCTATATCTTTCACGCGCATACATGCATAATTGATTTTAACTTTACTCAGGAAGGAAAAGAGATGATACGCCGTATACTGCAAAAACATGGTGTGTGCGCAGCAGTACTGTTGTTACACGCATCACTCGGGGCAAGCAAGTGTAAAACATTCGCGTCTTTAGTGGCCAAATGTGGGCTCAATGCGGGATGTTTAAGCGTGAATAATAACGTTATTGTCGGCGGCAATTTGTGCGTCGGTGGAACGATCACCACACCACGTGGAGGCTTGGGAGATTTCTTTGCATATGGTAGTTGGGTTAATACGACATCTGGGATAATTAGTGCCGGAACTAACGTTACATTTCCAACGGCAGGTTCAGCAAATTCATCCAATATTATGGTTGATGCTACCAATTCTATTTTTACCGTTAATGTAGCAGGTACCTATCTCATTTTATATCAAGTTACTGGTCTTATAAACAGTGGCGCAACTTCACCCATCCTTCAACAGGCACCTGCTGCTACAGGAATATTTACGCAAGTCGCAGGCGGTACTATCCTCATGAATACCATTGATAGTACTGGTGACCAAATAACATTAGAAGTATCAAATGCCATCATTATAATCGTTGGCTCAGGAGATAAGTTTCAACTTCTTAATAGCGATAGTGATATTGAGGCAGATGCTGGTACTCACGCGGGTAATAGCGCTGCTATTACCTTTTTGCGCATTCACGCGTAAATGAGTTAAATAAGTAATGTGGAGGTAGAGAGATGATATATCGTATAATACAAAAATGTGGCGCGTGTGCTGCTCTGCTGTTATTACATGCTTCACTGAGCGCAAGCAAGTGTACGAAATTTGGATCGTTGGTGGTAAGATGTGCGCTCAATGCGGGATGTTTGAGCGTCAATAATAATTTTGCGATTGGCGGTAATTTGAGCGTTGATGGAACAATTACGACGCCAGTTGGAACGCTTGGTGATTTGTTGGCATATGGTAGTTGGGTTAATACGACATCTGGCACAATTAGTGCCGGAACTAATGTTATATTTCCAACGGCAAGTGCAGCAAATTCATCCAATATTACTGTTGATGCTACCAATTCTATTTTTACGGTTGATATAGCGGGTACTTATCTCATTTTATATCAAGTTACAGGCCTTGTTGGCTTCGGTATAACAGCATCACTCATCCTTCAACAGGCTCCTGCTGCTACGGGAATATTTGCGCAAGTTACTGGCGGTACCGTTGTCATGGTTACTTATGATACGTTTGATGACACCATACCGGTAGAAGTATCAAATGCTATTATCATAAGCGCTGGTTCAGGTGATAAATTTCAGCTTCTTAATAGCGATAATGATATTGCATTAACTGCAGGTGCTCACGCGGGTAATGGCGCTGCTATTACCTTCTTACGTATTCACGCATAATTTCATCTCGTCATTGACTGTTGTGGCCAGGAAGTTTTTCTTTCCTGGCCACAATTCATTTGGATCTGTTGCTAGTAAAGGATTGGAAGAGTGTGAAAAGCGCTAGCAAAATCAACTTTTAACTTGTAAATGAGGCTACGGTGTAACAGGTTGTTTCGGAGTACAAGTATCGCATGGTTGCAGTTTTTGTTATGGTTGATACAGCGAAAATTGCCTGCAGAAAATCGGTATTATAAATTTGGAGTGTCGTGAAGATGCATAAAAATAAGGTGATCCTTATGAAAAATATATGGTTATTGGCGTTGATATTGGCTGTAAACCTGGGGTCATGGTGTACTGAACCAACTGGACAAAAAGATTTTGCATTGCAGTTGCTTCAACAAGGCGATGCAATTGAAGGACATTATCAAATAAATTCCCATATTCGTCCAGCAATAGAAGCATGGCTTAAAAAATTTGGACTTCAGTCGTTTTTGACATCAAAGTATGCTGTTTTAGAGGGTGAATGTATTAAACTGCGTATCCCAATTAGGTGGACATGGACAGCGATAGCCATGAGAGAATGGGATGGAATAATAGTTAGAATCTTTGTACAAACTTTAAAAGATATTGGTCTTACTATATTAGCCGTGTATGCTGGGCATACATTAAGGGACGAGTTTGCTATACCTTTTCTCAAGGAAACTTTTTACTCAGAAGCTCCATTTATCTTGGGGCTTGTTTATAGCGCTAATAATCTCTACAAACGGCTCACAGATTTACCTCAGCGAAATCCTCTTCATGACATTGTCAAAGTTATTGAATGGGCGGATAATACGGTAGTAATTAAAGTTCCTGGGCTTGATACGATACTGAGAGATGCCAAAAGAGATGTATTGCCGCAGGGTGTATGGGTTAAATCAGAAATGGGAATCCCACGAATTATACGTAAACAGCTTGCACATCCTCTGTAATAATCAAAATCCGTCTGAAAAAAATGTCGGGCCAGTAATGTGAAGATCGCCGTCACGATATACTGGTCTTTCTGCTTCTTGTCGTTGAAATGATTGCACTCGCTTG
>Ga0206970_10030_pt1 | contig 47335 bp, 35 predicted proteins | sample Alteio_BWOrgHeat_88_FD_152964 | JGI IMG/M metagenome (GOLD analysis project Ga0206970, IMG submission 152964) | Enriched cells from forest soil in Barre Woods Harvard Forest LTER site, Petersham, Massachusetts, United States -... | ecosystem: Environmental > Terrestrial > Soil > Temperate forest >... | reverse complement strand
GCCTCTCCCGTGGCGCGTATGTGCGCCTATCTTGAACGGAATATCGACCACCCCGTGCGGCTGGCTGTGCTGGGCAAGCTTACGGGTATGAGCCCTTTTACAGCTCAGCGGCTTTTCAAGAAAGAGATGAGCGTATCGCCTGCGCAATATCAGCGGGCACTCAGAGCCAGCGCGCTGCGCAGTCAGCTTAAAGAGGGAAACGGCGATGTAACGACGGCGATCTATGAGGCGGGCTACGGCTCATCCAGCCGCGCCTATGAGGCGGCGCCTTTAGGGATGACGCCAGGCCGATTTCTTGCGGGTGGCCGTGGCGAAACAATCCGCTTTGCGACAGCCAACCTGAAGAATCCCTCTCTCGGCTGGATCGTCGTCGCCAGTACCAACCGCGGCATCTGCTGGCTGGCGCTTGCCGATTCGCAGAACGCAGCGGAAGCCAGTCTGCGGGCCGAATTCCCGGCTGCTGAGATTGCACCCGATTCGGCCCTGCAGGAGACGATTGCCGCAGTGCTGAAACGCGTTGCAGGAGGGAACGAGAAGCTGGCATCTGATCTTCCGCTCGATTTGCGTGGGACTGCTTTTCAGCTTCGTGTGTGGAAGGCTTTGCAGGAGATTCCTGCGGGGCAGACTCGCACTTATAGCGAACTGGCCGCGGAGATGGGTATTCCTTCATCCACACGCGCCGTGGCGCGAGCATGCGCTACGAATCGCGTTTCGGTGCTGGTGCCTTGTCATCGCGTTGTGGGGGCTAGCGGTTCGTTGACCGGATATCGCTGGGGGGTGGAGCGAAAGCGGCAGTTGCTTAAAAACGAAGGCGCCCGGCTCATTTGAGCCGGACGCCTAATGATTGCAGGTATTACAGGCGGTTACCGCCGGCGGCCTGGATGGTCTGTCCGCTGAGCCATGCCGAGTCGTCGGAGGCGAGGAAAGCGGCGACGGTGGCTACATCGCGCGGCTGACCGATACGGCCAAGCGGAGTGCGCGACTCAACTTCTTTTTGGAAATCGCTGCCGATGAAGCCTGCGGCGTGTACGCCTTCGGTCTCGATCATGCCCGGGTTGAGCGAGTTGACACGAATCTTGCGGGGACCGAGCTCCTGCGCGAGGGCCGCCGAGATCGAATCCACTGCGCCTTTAGTGGCACTGTAGACGGAGGCTGCGCTAACGCCGTCTGCTGCGACGGAGCCGATGTTGATGATGCTGCCGCCCGTCGGGTCGAAGCTCTTGAGTGCAGCCTGAGTGGTAAGCAGGAGGCCGAGTACGTTCACATTGAATTGCTTGTGGAAGTGGTCGGGCGTTACCGCCTCGATGGGACTAAATTCATAGATTCCGGCGTTGTTGACGAGGATGCTGATCGGTCCCAGCTCGAGTGCGACAGTGGCGACCAGCGGCCCGATGGCTTCGGGATCGGCGACACTGCCCTTGACCGCGATGGCTTTACCACCGGCGGCTTTGATTTCGGCGACGACCTTCTCCGCCTCAGCCTTGCTGCTGGAGTAGTTAACGGCTACGGCTGCGCCATTGGCGGCCAGTTCCTTTGCGATGGAGGCTCCGATACCTTTGGATGCGCCAGTTACCAGCGCCACTTTGCCCTGAAGCTTGCTCATAGTCCTTATCTCCTGGTGTCGGTCTCAATTCGATATTTCGACAACCGTCTAATTGATGTGGAGGGAGTGAGAAGGATTCAAGGAGGATGTGGAAAAGCTTTGGACGCTCGGCAGGCAGTGGACGAACGAACAGGGTTCTAGGCAATTATCCTAGAGAGTAAATACCTTATTTTGAAAGGGAGAGATCATTGTTCGGCGCTGAACCACCCCTAAAATTGAATAGAGAAGAACTCAAGGAATTCGATGAGTATGCAGCGGCTCGGTTGAAGGTCAGCGTAATTGCAGCACTGAAGGCATTTGCACTCCTGGCAATTAACATTCTTTGCATCGTGCCTTTTTTAGCCGGTTACTGGCTTCACAGCTACTGGGGAACCGCCAAGTTTCTTGTCCTTTTGGCAATGGCTTTCTTTCTGTGGTTCGTGCTCAAGATGGGCGGTGTCTGGGCATCTTGGCAGAGTGCTCGCGAAACGAGACGAGAATTTGAAATCCTAGATTAGAGTTCGCAATCTCATTCTTCCTACGAGTTAGCTCAACGTGCCGGGTAAATGAGGAATTCGAGAGGATAAATCGGGCTGTTTTTAGTCCTCGAGTTTCTTGACGCATCTGGCCTCAGGGCGTTGGTCCGGGCTGGGATCGTTTCGCGCCTTTGACGCTTCGATTGAAGCAGATTCCCTTCGGGAATGACAGAAAGAACGGCAAAGGCAAAGGCGGATCCTTCGATTTGTTCATGGAGGTGTGGAAAATATGAAGGCGTGGTGAGAGATTGATCGGGCCTTCAGCCCTCGGTCACTGTTGGGTTCTACTGACCCAGGGCGTTGCCCTGGCTGGGATGACGACGCGCCTTCGGCGCTTCGATTAGAAGCAGATTTCCTTCGGGAATGACAGAAAGAACGGCAAAGGCAAAAGATGATCCTTCGCTTTTGTTCAGGGACGGTGTGGGAAATATAGAGGCGTGGTGGGAGATTGATCGGGCTTTCAGCCCTCGGTCACTGTTGGGCTCTACTAACCCAGGGCGTTGCCCTGGGCTGGGATGACGACGCGCCTTTGGCGCTTCGATTGAAGCAGATTCCCTTCGGGAATGACAGAAAGAACGGCAAAGGCAAAAGCAGTCCCTTCGATTTGTTCAGGGACGGTGTGGGAAATATAGAGACGTGGTGGGAGATTGATCGGGCTTTCAGCCCTCGGTCACTGTTGGGTTCTACTAACCCAGGGCGTTGCCCTGGGCTGAGATGGCGGCGCGCCTTTGGCGCTTCGATTAAAAGCAGATTTACTTCGGAATGACAGAAAGAACGGCAAAGGCAAGAGCAAATGCAAAGGCAACCGCAGGTCCTTCGACTTCGCTCAGGATGACAACAAAAGGCGAAAAGCAGATTCCCTTCGGGAATGACAGAAAGAACGGCAAGGGCAAAAGCAGATCCTTCGATTAGAGGCGTTGGAGGTCGGCCAGGAAGGCTTGCCAGACGTCGCGGCGCAGGGTGAGGCGGGCGAATTTGCCTTCGCGCTCGATCTGGATCAGGCCGGCGGTTTCCAGTTCCTTGAGGTGGTGGGAGAGGGTGGCTGCGGAGATAGGAAGGCATTCGCGCATATCGGAGCAGGCAAAACAGCCCTCACAGGAGCTCAACCGCTCAACGATTTCCATTCGCCGGGGGTCGCCGAGTGCCTTCAGGATCGTCATGCGCTGGCCGGCCGAGAGGCTTACGACCGGTTGTTCTTCCGTCTTTGTGACCATGGCGTACTCCCCTGGCTCGGTACTACTGATTGTGCCGAGCGGCTTAGTGCCTATCTTATAGATGCAGCTTTGTCAGCGATTGCGAGCAGGGTCTGGAAGTACGGAGTCTCCTGCTCTTTGTGCACGATAGAGGCCTTGACGCCATGAAATCCGGCCTTCTCGAGCATTGCTTCGAGCTCAGCTTCACCGAAGCCCAGCCACTCGTCGGCATAGAGTTCGCGAGCCTCTTCAAAGCGGTGCTTCACGAGGTCCAGAATGATCATGCGACCTCCTGGCCGAAGAATTCTCCATGCTTCAAGCACGGCGCGCTCGGGGTGCAGGGCGTGATGCAGTGACTGCGAAAAGAAGACAAGGTCTACGGCGGCGTCTTCGATGGGCAGTTCTTCCATGTCACCGAGGCGGAATTCAACGTTCCTGACGCCGTTCCGTGCTGCCTGTTCACGACCGACCTCGATCATTTTGGCGGAGGTATCGACGGCGATGACCTTGGTCGCGCGCTGCGCCAGCAACAGGGCAAAAGCTCCCTCGCCGGTGCCGAGATCGGCGATGACCATGGGCGCCATCAGTTGCAGCAGGGCCTCGGCTACGCCTTTCCAGGACTTACCGGGGACGTAGTCCTTGCCCAGACGCCCGGCGACGCTGTCGAAAAAGCTGCGCATCTTGTCCTGGCGCTTCTTGACGACTCGGCGCATTGCGCGCTGGTCCGGTTCGGCCTCGGGAATCTCAGCTCGAGCCTGACTGAGCAATCCTGAGACTATTTCGTCCGCATCGCCGGCGTCGAGGCGGTAAAGGCTGCTCTTGCCAGCGCGACGGTCGTCTACGATGCCCGCCTGCTTCAACTGCGACAGATGGGTGGAGATGGTGCTCTGCCCCATCGCGAGAATTTCCTGCAGTTCGGCGACGGAGAGTTCTTCACCGTGCAGAAGCAGCAGGATACGCAGCCGGTTGGGGTCGGCCATCACCCTGAGGATTTTCACAATTGACGCCATAGGGTTATTCTGATACATATCAACATATCACGATGTGACGATACAAGGAGAATCTGCATGGCAAGCTCAACCATCGAAATCGCGACTACGGACTACAGAGTCGCAGACATGTCCTTAGCCGATTGGGGCCGCAAGGAGATCACCATCGCCGAGCACGAGATGCCGGGCCTGATGTCGATCCGCAACAAATACGCCGCGCAGAAGCCTCTGGCGGGTGTGCGCATTACCGGCTCGCTGCACATGACGATCCAGACCGCGGTGCTCATCGAGACTTTGACCAGCCTCGGCGCCGATGTGCGCTGGGCAAGCTGCAACATCTTCTCTACGCAGGATCATGCTGCGGCGGCTATTGCTGCTGCCGGCGTTCCGGTTTTTGCATGGAAGGGCGAGTCGCTCGAAGAATACTGGTGGTGTACGTACCAGGCGCTCAATCACAAGGGTGGCAAGGGACCTGAGCTGGTTGTGGACGATGGCGGCGATGTGACGCTGCTGATTCACAAGGGTGTTGAGCTGGAAGACGGCGACAAGTGGGTTGATTCGGCTTCTGGAAGCCACGAAGAAAAGGTCATTAAGGATCTGCTGAAGAAGGTTTTGGCCGAGGATCCGAAGCACTGGCACAATGTCGCCAAGGATTGGCGCGGCGTTTCTGAGGAAACGACGACCGGCGTGCATCGGCTCTACAAGATGCTGGAGCAGGGCAAGCTGCTGGTGCCTGCGATCAACGTCAATGACTCCGTGACCAAATCGAAGTTCGACAATCTGTACGGCTGCCGCGAGTCACTGGCGGACGGCATCAAGCGCGCCACCGATGTGATGGTTGCCGGCAAGGTTGCGGTCATCTGCGGATATGGCGATGTGGGCAAGGGTTCTTCGCACTCGCTGCGTGGGATGGGCGCTCGCGTCATCGTGACTGAGGTTGATCCGATCAATGCTCTGCAGGCAGCGATGGAAGGCTTTGAAGTCACGACGATCGAAGATACGCTGGGCCGTGGCGATATCTATGTTACGTGCACCGGCAATCTGGACATCATCACGCTGGAGCACATGAAGCTGATGAAGGACCAGGCGATTGTCTGCAACATCGGGCACTTCGATAACGAGATCCAGATGGATCTGCTGAACGAAGAGAAGGGCGTGACGAAGCTCAACATCAAGCCGCAGGTGGATCAGTACACCTTCCCCGATGGGCACAGCATCTTTGTGCTGGCCGAGGGACGTCTGGTGAACCTGGGCTGTGCGACGGGCCACCCGAGCTTTGTGATGAGCAACAGCTTTGCGAATCAGACACTGGCGCAGCTCGATCTGTGGGCCAACAAGGACACTTACAAGATCGGCGTCTATGTTCTGCCGAAGAAGCTGGACGAGGAAGTAGCGCGGCTGCACCTGGAGAAGATCGGCGTGAAGTTGACGACGCTTACTCCGAAGCAGGCTGACTATCTTGGCGTTGCGGTTGAAGGCCCTTACAAGCCGGATCACTATCGCTACTAACCGCATTGGAACTAAATGAGAAGCCCTGGCCTCGGCCGGGGCTTTCTATTTTGTGCTGGACGAAATAAAAGTGGCACTAAATAGTGAGTGTTAACGTATCAGGTTGCAAGCAACTCCCGATGCAAGACAGGAAGACAGTGAAACTCGAGATACGGCAAGTCAGCAAGAACTATCGCGGGAACAAACGCGCTCTGCAAAATTTCACTCTTACGCTTGAGCCTGGAATTCATGGACTGCTGGGTCCAAATGGCGCCGGCAAGTCTACACTGATGAATATCCTGGCTACACTCACACGCCCATCAGCAGGAACGGTGCTCTGGAATGGCGTCGATATATCGCGTCATCCTGATGGGTTGAGGCGCGTGCTTGGGTATCTTCCGCAGGATTTTGGGGTGTATCCCAATCTTACTGCGGTTGAGTTTCTTGAATATCTGGCTGCGGTCAAGGGGCTAGACCGCGCTACTGCAAGACGTCGCATCGAAGAGCTGCTCAATCTGCTGAATCTACATGCTGTGCGCAATCGGGCGATTGGCGGCTTTTCGGGTGGAATGAAGCAGCGTGTCGGTATTGCTCAGGCACTGCTTAACGATCCGCAACTGCTGATTGTGGATGAGCCTACTGCCGGTCTTGATCCGGAGGAGCGAGTGCGCTTTCGCAATCTGTTGACGGAGCTGCCGGGCGACCGCATCGTCATTCTTTCCACTCATATCGTTTCGGATGTGGAGGCGACTGCTTCTCAGATCGCGCTGATTTCGGACGGTCTGCTGCTGGCCCACAGTACGCCTGAGGTGCTGGTTGCGACTGCGGAGGGGCATGCGTGGGAGTGCCTGGTTCCTACTGCTGCGCTTGGTTCACTGCGCCAGCGTTACATCATCAGTGGAACCATTCGCAAGGGCGACGGTGTTCAGGTCAGATTACTTGCGTCACAACGTCCGTCTGAATTTGGTGATGCGATACTTGCTGCCGCTCCAACGCTCGAAGATGCTTACCTGATTGCAATGGCAAAAATGCGTAACGGCCGTGGAGTTGCCGCGTGAACGCCCGGGCTCTCTATCATCTCGCCAAAGCGGACTTTCTGGAGCGGGTGCGGCGCTACAGTTTTCTTGTCACACTTGCCTTCGCAGTCTATCTAGGCCTGGCTGCTGCACGCGGGCAAATCTCGCTTCGTCTTGGCGACTATACGGGCCTGCCTAACTCAGCATGGGTGGGCACCGTGATGTCCATGACAACTACGGTATTTCTGTCGCTGGCGGGGTTCTTCATCGTTTCCAATTCCGTTCATCGCGATGAGCTGACGCGCGTAGGGCGCGTGCTTGCAGCAACACCGATGAGCCGCTTTGCCTATACGCTGGCCAAAGCTCTCAGCAACTTCGCAGTGCTGAGTGCGATGGTGATGATGCTGGCAATTGCAGGGGTTGCGAGCGTCCTGCTTCATAAGACTGCGCCTCTTGAATTGCGAGCGCTGCTCTGGCCTTTTCTATTTATCGCTTTGCCCACAATGGCTGTCGTTGCGGCAGTAGCGGTGTTCTTTGAGGTCACGCCAATTCTTCGGCGCATCAGCGCGTTTGCTTACTTCTTTCTCTGGGTCTTTGCGCTGGCTAGTGCCACCAAGAGCCCACTCTTTGACCTGACGGGGATGCACCTCATTTCCACCACGATGACTTCTGCGCTGCGCCTCGTCGACCCCAACTACGGCGGCGGCATCAGCTTCGGCATGATCATTGATGGCGTGGGGGCTGCTCAGCGGCGGCGGTCGTTTCTTTGGACAGGCATTCCCTGGACGCCGTCGATGATGCTTCAGCGGATGCTCGGGTTTCCGGTGGCTGCGGCGATCGCGCTACTTCCGGCACTCTGGTTTCATCGCTTCGACCCTTCGCGAGCCAGGTTGAAGGGTGGTGAGGGCAAGTCCTCTTCGCAAGCTGTTGCTCCAGCGGTCAATGAGCTACCGCAGATGAATCTGACGACGCTGCATGCTTCGCAACTGACGGTTGCAAGAGGGCAGTCCTCAGCGGTGGCGAGTCTTGTGGCGCTTATCGCTTGTGAGCTGCGTCTGCTGGCAGCGCGGCGCAAATGGTGGATCTACACTATCGCTGCGGGTTTGATCGTCGCTGGTTTTCTGACTCCGCTGGAAGAGGCACGTCATGGGCTGGTCGCTGCGATCTGGATTTTGCCAATGCTGGTGTGGTCACGCCTTGGCGCGCGCGAAGATCTCTTCGCAACGCGCTCGCTTATCTTCATCTCTCCGGGAGCGGCTCTGTGGCCTTTGCTTGCGTCGTGGGTTGCGGGGGCTTGCGTGCCGTTGGTGCTGGCCTCTGGGATCATTGTTCGACTGGCGACGAGTGGGGACTTCCGCTCAGCGGCGGCTTTGGTGGCAGGCGCGTTCTTTGTCGTGGCTCTTGCACTTGCACTGGGCAATATCGGCAGAACGCCCAAGCTCTTTGAGGCTATTTATGTAGTTTTGTGGTATGTCGGGCCGCTGCAGGCGTTGCGTGGCCTGGACTTTGTGGGAGTCACGCAAGCCACGGCGCTGCCAGAAGTTTTCGCGGTTCTGGCGGTCGTTTTGGTAGTGGCAGCGTGGGGTGTTCGGGCGTTTCGTCTACGGAGCGCTTAAGCTGGAACGGACAGAAAAACAAGGGCAACTGCAAAAGCAACAGCAAGGGCAAAGGTAGCTTCAGGAAAGCAAAGAGCCGGCAGGTTGGACCTGCCGGCTCTTGTTGTTTGAGAGGGGTTGATTACTCGACTGGTTTTGCTTTGCCGTCTTTGAAGGCCTGGTCGATGACTCCCCTCATTTGGCGAGAGGCCTCTTCGGCTTTCCGGCCTTGCTCTTCGCCGATGCGGCCCATCTCTTCGCCGATCCTGCCCATCTGCTCGCCCAGCTCGCCTTGCTTCTCGCCGAGGCGACCCATCTCTTCGCCGATCTGGCCCTGAATGTCGCCGAGCTGTTCCTGAATTTCGCCCATCTTTTCCTGAAGGTTGGAGAGCGCCTCCTGGTTGACCTGCATGTCGGCGGTCATCTTCTTGAACTTATCGCTCTGCAGTTCAGCCAGCCTGGCATTGAGCTCGGCCATCTTCTTCTTGATTTCGGGGTTGTCGAGCTTGATTTTGGCCTTTTCGGGATCGAACTCAGCCATGCGCTTTTCGAGCTCGGCCTGTTTGGACTCCAGAACGGCCTGCTGACGCTGGAGTGCGGGGTCCTCGCGGAAGAGATTGTTGGCCTGGGCGACGATGGCGGGATCGGTAATGACATAGGATTTACCATCGCGCTCAAACCAGATGTAGTCGCCTTTAAGATTCATCTTTTCGCGAACGCGGGCGACCTCGTTGTTGTAGTTGCCGTTCCAGTTGACGCTGCCATTGCCGTTCTCATGAACGATGGAAAAGGAATCGCCGTCGTCATCGCTATCGACCATGACGCGCATGTGCTTGTTCTTGCCCTTTCCGGGCACGGGAGGAGCCGGGGGAGCCTGGAGCGCCAGCACTGCGGCAGGAGTGCCCGGGACTATGAGCATCTTTGGCGTGTAGATCATTGGCACGTTTGGAGCCCGCGGAGTCACGAGGACCCTTGGGGCATAGATCAGTGGTGCGGGAGGGGCCGGGGCAATGGGTCCACTGAGGACAGGAGCGACTGGAGCAGGAGACGCGGGGGGAACAATATCCTGCGCGTCTTCATCTACCACCAAGTCGACCTTGTCTGCTTTGTTTACGGACTCAACCGCGGTGACTGCAGGCGCTGCGTCTGTGGGCTCGCCGGCGGTGACAGCCTGGCTTGTGACCTGAGTGTTCATCTGGCCGCTGACAGCGGGCTGGTTGGATTGCGGACTGGATGCCGTGTTTGCCTGCGCTTTAGCTGCTTCAACGCCGGGAACGATGCGGATGCATGCCACGGTGGCGACAAGAGCAGCAGGAACCAGCAGTGCCGTGATGAATGCGTGACGACGGCCGCCGAGAAAAGCAAGGCGGAAACGACGGTCATTGAGTATGCGCTCAATGCGGCCGGAAAGATTTGACGTACGTGCCATTGCAACTCCTGCATGGGGTGCGAACCAAGATCGTGAGAGCCAGGGCCGGGTGCGCGGCATGGCTGCGAATTCCAATAAGACCTGCGCGTAACAGGCGGGGTTTGCAGCCTGCTCCAGGCCGGCGCGATCGCTCAGGGCTTCGCCCAGTTCGGTGAGTTTACGTTTAAGCCACCAGCCAAGCGGGCTGAACCAGAAGATGGCGGCATGGGCCGCAGCGAGGAGCTGCAGATAGAAGTCTCCCTGACGGACGTGGGAGTGTTCATGCGCAAGGACGACGCGCAGTTTGGCGTCATCCCATTGCGAATACTCGGCCGGAAGGATGACGGTGGAGCCGATGGTTACTGGCGTTGCGAGATCGGAGCTGACCCGTACGCTCATTGCGTGAGCGGGATCGGTGCCGACGCCAGCGATCGGCTTTGCGCGCCGCCAGACGAGCGTGGCGATGGCTGCTCCAGCGAATGTGCGCAGCAGGAGGAGACCGGCTATGCCAAGGTAGATGACGATCGACCAGAATCGCAGGCGAACGAGGTTCCAGTAGGGGACTGCTGGCTGGACGGCGTCGAGATGGATTGGTTCGGAGGAGGAAACAGGAGTGCTTACGACCTGGGTAATGGGGGAAGTTCCCAAACCTGAGGCCGGCATAGCAGGCAGCACGGGGGTCCTGGCAGCGTGGAGCGACTTTGCGGCATGAGATGGCGGCGTGGCGTGATTGAGCGATGACGTGAATGAATAGCTGGACGGTGACGCTGGCGAGAACTGAGGCGCTGTGGCGTTGGCCGGGATGGCGTGCCCGGCTTCAGTATGCGAGCGTTGGGGCTCAACGAGCTGCGTGGCTGGTGCGGATTGAGTGGGCTGACTGTTTCCCAGGAACTGCGCTACGGGAAGACTCTGCAGCGGGGGAATCCGAAGGGCGCGGTCGAGAGCCAGCCAGGGGGCGTGCATGACGAGCGGCATGGTTCCAGCGGCGAGGAGGACCATGACCCAGGCTATTTTCTGGGCGAGAACGGCCTGTACTCGCAGAAGGCGGATAGATGTCCAGACGGCGAGGGCCATCAGTAGCGAACGCAATGCAGCTTCAAGGATGAATGTGAGCATTATTTGCCTCCCTTGCCATTACTGCCGGCTGGAGTTACAGCCTGGGTCTTCGCGTTTCCGATACGCTCGGCCAGCCTCTGCAGTTCCTTGCGATCGAGTACGGAAGAGTCGACCATGCCGACCAGGAGCTGTTCGACCGAGCCTTCGCAGAACCATTCCAGAATGCGTTTTACCGCGCGGCCAGCGACCATGGGAGCCGGCTCGGCGGGAGAGTAGAGGAAAGTCCGGTTGTCGAGAACATGGGTCAGGTAGCCCTTTTCCTCGAGACGGCGCAAGACGGTTCGCACAGTCGAGTCTTTGAGCGGACGATCCTGCTGATCGAGCTCTTCGCGTACGCGTTCGGCAGACAGCGTACCGTGCTGCCACAGGAGCTGGAGTATGCTGCGCTCCAACTCGCCCAGTTCGGCGGGATCGTGCAATGCCTGCATATTCCCGACCGGCTCGCGACTCTCTGTAACGTTACTCATCATAATGCTACAGACGGTAACACACAGAAGAGGTGAGCGCGCAAGTGTTTTTTGACGAAATTTTTTTGGCCGTGGAAAGGACGCGCGGCATGAGACGGAATTGACAAGACCGCTAAAATAAAGAAAGGGAGAGTTTTCCTGGAGGAATGCATTTTGCCACTGTACGAATACCGCTGCACTGCGTGCGGCCATAAGTTTGAGAAGATCCAAAGCTTCAGTGCTGAACCCGAGAGCAAATGCCCGCAATGTGGGGGAGAGCTGATTCGGCCGATGACTGCGCCCGCGCTGCGTTTTGCAGGTGCGGGCTGGTATGTGAATGACTATGCCGGAAAGGGAGCGGCGAAGACGGGCGATGCAGCGGAGACGCCGGCGGTGGCTGCGAAGACAGAGACCAAGGCTGATTCAGGCGGGTCAGACGCAGCCAGCGTGCCCGCGGCGACTCCTGCTGCGGCGCCGGCGAGTGCTGCCCCTAGTACTGCATCCGGTGCTGCTGCTTCGGGAAGCTAGGGTTTGGGTGTTGGCGCTCAAAGCAACCGCGGGTCCTTCGACTCGCTGCGCTCGCTCAGGATGACAACTTCTTCTATGCCCTTCTATAGTCGATTTACTTGGAGAAATGCCTCGTTTGAACCCTTTTTGAAAGTGCTGCATCTGTTGCTCGAACGTGGATTGCTGTTGTCCCGGATCGAACATTCAGACGCCTTTAGTTACTAAGTCATAACTAATCGTTTCGCCGATGTTGTCCCAGGCCAACAACTTCAAAAATGCGTTGAAAGCCGAGGATAGTTTCATGCTTGCAGTTAGAAAATCCAGTGACCGCGGCCACGCCAATCATGGCTGGCTCGATTCCAAATTCAGCTTCTCTTTTGCCGACTACCACGATCCGAAGCACATGGGCTTCAGGGCGCTGCGGGTAATCAATGAGGATGTGATCTCCGGTGGTGGCGGGTTCGGGACGCATGGCCATCGTGAGATGGAGATTGTGACGTACGTACTCGAAGGCGGCATTGCTCACAAGGACTCGATTGGCTCGGGTGGAGTTATTACGCCGGGCGAGTTGCAGCATATGTCGGCGGGAACGGGGATTCGCCACTCTGAATACAATGCTTCAGCGACGACGGCGGCACACATGCTGCAGATCTGGCTGTTGCCGAGCAAACAGGGCGTGACGCCGAGGTACAGCCAGCAGAGCTTTCCGATTGCCGGAGAGCGCAATGTGCTGCATCTACTGGCTTCGCCAGAGGGGCGGGATGGGTCGCTAACCTGGGTGACGAATTCTGATCTCTATGCCACGCGGCTGGATGCGGGGACGAAGGTGGAGCACGCGATTGCGGCCGGGAAGCATGGATGGGTGCAGGTGGCGCGTGGTTCGGCGGTGGTGAACGGCGAAGCGCTGGCGCAGGGCGATGGGCTGGCTATGTCAGATGAGGCAGAGGTTTCGATCGCGGCGGGCGAGGATGGCGCTGAGGTGCTGTTCTTTGAGCTGGGGTGAAGAAATAATGCCTGTCATTCTGAACGCTCTGCTCAGAATGACAACCTTCTGTAAGTTAGTTAACTTCGGTTAGCTTGAGTTGGATTTCATAGCGGTCAGAACGGGCGGGCAGGATTTCGTCTACGTCGACCCACTGGGTGGGGTAGTTGCCGGTGTAGCAAGATGTACAGTAGCCCGTTTGGCCGTCGTTGCAGGCCTGCTCCAGGCCATCGAGAGAGAGATAAGCAAGGGTGTCGGCTTCAATGTACTGGCGGATCTCTTCGACAGACTTGTTGGCGGCGATCAGATCGCGTTTTGAGGGCGTGTCGACGCCATAGAAGCAGGGCGAGATGGTGGGCGGACAGCTTATGCGCAGGTGGACTTCTTTAGCACCCGCGCCGCGGACCATGCGGACAATCTTGCGGCTGGTGGTTCCGCGGATGATGGAGTCGTCGATCAGGATGACGCGCTTGCCTTCGAGGAGATTGCGGACGGGGTTGAGCTTGAGCTTGACGCCGAAGTCGCGGACTTTTTGTTCGGGCTCGATGAAGGTGCGGCCTACGTAGTGATTGCGGATGAGGCCGAAGCGGAAGGGAATGTCGGCTTCCGCGGCATAACCCAACGCTGCAGTCACCCCGGAGTCTGGGACGGGGACGACGAGGTCGGCGGGAACACCGGATTCGCGGGCGAGCTGACGGCCCATCTCTTCGCGGCTCTGCTGGACCCAGCGGCCGTAGATGCGGCTGTCGGGACGGGCAAAGTAGACGTGTTCAAAGATGCAGCTGGTCTGCTGGAAGCCTGAGGCGTACTGGCGCGAGGTGACTCCGTCGGCGGAGACCATGACTAGTTCGCCGGGCTGCACGTCACGCTCGTATTCAGCGCGGAGCAAATCGAAGGCGCAGGTTTCAGAGGCGAAAACGATGGTGTCCGGGCCGTCGGCGTTGCGGATGCGGCCCATGGAGAGCGGCCGAAAGCCGCGGGGATCGCGGGCAGCGAAGATGCGGTCACGGGTCATCATGACGATAGAGAATGCGCCCTCGACCTGGCCAAGCGAGTCGGCGATGGCGTCGACGAGCGTGCCGGCCTTGGAGTGGGCGATGAGCTGGACGATGATTTCGGAGTCGGAGGTGGTCTGGAAGTAGGCTCCGGCGCGCTCGAGTTTGGCGCGGAGATTGCCCAGATTGACCAGGTTGCCATTGTGGGCAATAGCGATGAGGCCCTTGGTGGAATCGACGCGGATGGGTTGGGCGTTAAGCAGGGCGGAGTCGCCGGTGGTGGAGTAGCGGGTGTGGCCGATAGCCATTTCGCCGGGAAGCTTGCGGAGGACGTCTTCGGTGAAGATTTCGGAGACGAGGCCCATGCCCTTGATGTTGGACAGATTCTGGCCATTGGCGGTGGCGATGCCGGCTGACTCCTGGCCACGATGCTGGAGGGCGTAAAGGCCGAGGTAGACCTGGCGGGCTGCTTCAGGATGGCCGTATACGGCCATTACGCCGCACTCTTCTTTTAGCTTTGGGTCTTCGTCGCCGGAAGAAACCGCAGGTCCTTCGACTCGCTGCGCTCGCTCAGGATGACTGCCGTTTTGCAGAAGAGATTCTGAGATGTCGGGGACGCCTTCTACGCCCTGGTAGAGCAACCGGCTCATGCCGTCACCTCGTCGTGGAGGGTAGATTCAAGAGCGGTGGACCAAGGTTGGCGGAGATCGGGGAGTGAGGCTGACACAACGGTATCGCCGTAGACCGCGATCTCAAGAGTATTGCCACCAGTGACACCAATGCGGGCTACAAGTAAGTTCGATTCCGAAGCCAGTGTTTCGATTTCAGAGACGTGCTTTGGATGCGTGGATAGGAGCATGGTCGAGGCCTGTTCTGCAAAAAGGCCAAAGAGGGGATGTGTCATCAGCGATGGGTGCTGCTCAACCTTTGCGCCCACGTTGCCTGCCAAGGCTGCCTGAGTAAGTGCCACCGCCAGCCCGCCATCAGAGAGGTCGCGCGCCGAGGACAGCAGCTTCTTGTGCGCTAACACGCCGAGCAACGCGTGCAGATCAGCCTCTGCTTTCAGGTCGAGTAATGGTGGGCGACCCCAGAGGCTTTTGAGAAGCACTTTGGCGAACTCGGAGGAACCAAATGCTGTCAGCGCGGCCGGTGGTGAGGCTGGTGATCCGTCTGCTCCCTCGGCGACTGTAACCTCTGTGTCGACGGTTGCGAGCGAGGGCACAATGTAAGGATTGATGGCTACCGGTTCAAATGGAACTTTCAGATCTGGATTAGGTTCTTCATCGACTGGAACGGGCCAGAGGAGAAGGATCGCATCGCCCGCGCGCTGGAAGCTGGCCTGGACGGCTTTCGTTACGTCGTCCACTATGCCGACTATGCCGAGGACCGGGGTGGGATAGATGCCTTCGCCTTTGGTTTCGTTGTAGAGGGAGACGTTGCCGCCGGTGATTGGGGTGCCCAGGGCGGTGCAAGCTTCTGCGATGCCGTCGATGGCCGCGGAGAGCTGGGCCATGATTTCTGGCTTTTCCGGGTTGCCGAAGTTGAGGCAGTTGGTGGCGGCTACCGGGGTTGCGCCGGTACAGGCGACTTTGCGGGCGGCTTCCGCTACAGCGTGCATTGCGCCAAGTCTGGGATCGAGATAACACCAGCGGCCGTTGCCGTCGAGGGCCATGGCGAGGCCGCGTTCGTGGCCGGGTGTTCCAGTTCCCTTGATGCGCATTACGCCGGCTTCGCCGCCGGGGCCCTGAACGGTGTTGGTCTGGACCATGGTGTCGTACTGCTCGTGGACCCAACGCTTGCTGCAGATGTTGGGGCTGGCGAGGAGCTTCTTCAGATCAGCGGTGTAGTCGCGGGGCTTGCTCAACTCAGCGAGGACTTCTTCGGGAGGATCGAGCGGGACGGGCGCTTTCCACGTTCCTACTGGGCGGTGATAAAGCGGGGCGTCATCGGTTAGGGATTCGTTGGGAATGTCGGCGACGAGCGTGCCGTGATGGCGGATTCTAAGGCGCGGCTCGGGCTTGACGGTGCCGACGATGACGGCGTCCAAGCCCCACTTGGCGAAGACTGAGAGGACTTCCTGTTCCCTGCCCTTTTCGGCGACGAGGAGCATTCGCTCCTGACTCTCGGAGAGCATGATTTCGTAGGAGTTCATGCCGGTTTCGCGCTGGGGGACGTTGTCCAGCTCGACGTCGAGGCCGACGCCGCCGCGTGCGCCCATTTCGCAGGTGGAGCAGGTGAGGCCGGCTGCACCCATGTCCTGAATGCCGACGATGGCGCCGGTCTGCATGGCTTCAAGGCAGGCCTCAAGGAGGAGCTTTTCCATGAAGGGATCGCCGACCTGGACATTGGGACGCTTCTGCTCGGTGCCTTCGTGGAACTCTTCAGAGGCCATGGTGGCGCCGTGGATGCCGTCGCGGCCGGTCTTGGCCCCGACGTAGATGACAGGGTTGCCGACGCCGGCGGCTTTGCCGTAGAAGATCTCGTCGATTTTGACGAGGCCGAGGGCGAAGGCGTTGACCAGCGGGTTGCCACTGTAGCAGGGCTCGAACTTGGTTTCGCCGCCGAGGTTGGGGACGCCGAAGCAGTTGCCGTAGCCGGCGATGCCGCTGACTACGCCTTCAACGATGGAGTGATTCTTGTGAACGAGTTCATCTGATTGCGCGCCGGGCCCTGCTTCTCCGTGAGAGATGGGACCAAAGCGGAGCGAATCCATGACGGCGAGGGGGCGAGCGCCCATAGTAAAGATGTCGCGAAGGATGCCGCCGACGCCGGTGGCCGCGCCCTGATGGGGCTCGATGTAGCTGGGGTGGTTGTGGCTCTCGATCTTGAAGGCACAGGCCCAGCCGTCGCCTACGTCGATGATGCCGGCGTTTTCACCGGGGCCCTGTACGACGCGGTCGGACTTGGTGGGGAGGCGCTTGAGGTGGACCTTGGAGGACTTATAGGAGCAGTGCTCGCTCCACATGACGGAGTAGATGCCAAGCTCGGTGAGCGACGGGATGCGGCCGAGAGCCTCGAGAATGCGCTGATACTCGTCAGGCGTGATGCTGTGCTGCGCCAGCACCTCGGGGGTTACGGTCGCAGGGGTAGGCGCGGGGCCCGAAGATCCCTGTGCGACAGAAGTTGAATCGGAACTCCCGATGGGAGTTGGAACGGGGGGCGTTGTCATGACGGCCACACCTCATTGTCGCATGGTTGTAATGTTTTGCAGGACGAGTGAATTGGCCTGATCCAAGGCTGTCTGACAATGACGCCTGGTGAGCGCCTATGCGATACTTGGTACTGAAAAGCCACCCTCGCCGGGATGGCGGAACTGGCAGACGCAGCGGACTCAAAATCCGCCGACCGCAAGGTCGTGGGGGTTCGACCCCCCCTCCCGGCACCAACAAAATAAAAGGTTTAGTTTGAATTTGGCCTCTCGAGAATGAGAGGCTAAGTTTCGTTGGTGGCTGTTCTGGTGGCTGTTGGTTGCTGCTGTGTCTAGGAGTGGCTGTTTTGGCTGCTATTAGGCCTGCAATGAAATGCAGAGAGTGACAGTCCCCGGATTCTCAGAGCGTAGCCGAGGTTCAGGATTCGGAGTCAAGGCCGCGCACCCGCGCGCCGCTTCGCGGTCGTAGAGCCTTGACTCCGACTCCTGAACCTCGGCAGAACATCTCAACATCCGGGGAATGTCATCTGGGGGCAACGGCCTACTTCGCGCCAGAAGCGATCCGCTCCACCACCGACAGCCGGTGCGCCGGAGACAGATGGCTATACCGGGCCGACATCGTTATCGTCTTATGGCCGGCAGCTTCCTGAATCTCCTTGATGCTCGCGCCAGCCATGGCAAGCCAGGAGCAGAACGTGTGGCGATTGCAGTGCCAAACATATTCGCTGAGGCCAGCGTCCTCAAGGCAAGGCTGGAACCACGAACGGGTGTCGAAACGGCCCTTGCTGCCTTCACGAGGGAAGACCGGATCAGAGGCATGCTGCCGAGGCCGCTTCAGTGATTCGAGAGCCGCAATGGCATCGGAGTTCAGGTGGACGGAACGCGCTGAGCCGTTCTTCGTCTTTGTAAGCTCGATTGTCTTGCGATCAAGATGCACTTGGGACCAGGTACAGGAGTATTGCTCACTCAGACGCATCCCGGTATGCACGCTCACGACGAACTCCGCTACGTGCGCCGGAAAGCGCTTCGAGATCACCGCATGGAGTCGGTCGAAGTCCTCGCGGGTCAAGAATCGCAAGCGCCCCGCACCTTCCTTGCGTTGGCGAACCAGGCGAGCCGGGTTGATTGAGACCTTGCCGTTCCGGATGCCCTCGCGATAGCAGAGTGAGATGAATGCCTTATATCGGTTCGCCGTTGCAGCAGTCTTGCAGCGAGCGCGCAGCCAGCGCTCCAATTCCTGTGGAGTCAGTTCAGCGGCAGGGCGAGAGCCCAGCGCCTCACGGACGATCTCGCCTTTGCTTTTGTATCCGCGCTGATCCTTATGGTGCGCTGTGAACTCCAGTACATCGTCGATCAGTTCGTTCAGGAGAAGGACCTTGGAATTGCGAAGTTCCGGGAGCTTTCGACCAGCCGCCTCATCAGCTTTCCTGGTCTGGTAAAGCTTGATAGCATCCGATTTCCTTCCCACCTTCTCGCGGTGCCGCTTGCCGCCCGCGTAGTAGTTAATCCACCAAATCCCGCTATCTATTGGATGTTCGTACACGCCACGCATGGAAGATTCCTCCGCCGGCCTACTCGGCGGATATAGAATAGCAAGGTATCCGACATAACAGCCATCTGGCATCTTTTGTTCGGTGGCTGTTCTCTCCGCAAAGGCGGTATACCGCCCGCCAACGTGAGCGAATAAACTACAGGGATTCCCATGACGCCGGAAACCGAAGCTCGCCAACAAATCGACCAGAAGCTCGTACAAGCCGGTTGGATCATTCAGGACATGAAGCGGCTAGATTTGTCGGCAGGTTTGGGCATTGCCGTGCGCGAATATCCTACAGACACAGGTCCTGCTGATTATGTGCTGTTCGTCAACCGCACTGCCTGCGGAGTGATCGAAGCCAAGAAAGACAGCGCCGGTGAAAATCTGACTGTGACCGAAGCTCAGACCGAGCGCTATGCCACTGCGAACATCAAATGGCGTAAGGGTAATACGCCACTTCGTTTCCTGTTTGAGGCGACTGGCCAAATCATTCGCTTCACGGATAACTCTGATCCTGCGCCACGCTCCCGGGAACTCTTCCACTTTTTCAAGCCCGAGCAACTCACTGAATGGATATCTCAGCCTGATACCTTGCGCCGCCGTCTCGCCGAGAGCTTACCTCCATTACCAGAGCGCAATCTCCGCGACTGCCAGATCGGTGCCGTTACCGGTTTAGAGAAGTCTCTGGCTCTAAACAAACCCCGCGCGCTGATCCACATGGCCACTGGTGCAGGTAAAACCTTTACCGCTATCACCGCTGTTTATCGTTTGCTCAAGTTCGGCGGGGCCAAGCGCATTCTCTTCCTCGTGGACACGCGCAACCTGGGAAAGCAGGCTCATCAGGAGTTCATGGCTTACACGCCGCCCGATGATGGCCGCAAGTTCACTGAACTGTATAACGTGCAACGCTTGGCTTCGAGCAACATTGATCCGCATGCGCAAGTCTGTATTAGTACTATCCAGCGCATGTACTCCATCCTGTCGGGCGAGCCCATCGACGAATCCGCAGAAGACATCTCGCTCAACGAAGTGCAGCAGACAAGCAAACAGGAGAAGCTCGTCCGATACAACCTGACCATCCCGGTAGAAGAGTTCGATTTCATTGTCATCGACGAATGCCACCGCAGCATTTACAACCTGTGGAAGCAGGTGCTCGACTACTTCGACGCATTTCTCATTGGTCTAACCGCGACACCCGACAAGCGCACCTTCGGCTTTTTCAATGAGAACATCGTTGCTGAGTACAGCTATGAAGACTCTGTTGCCGATGGCGTAAATGTCGGATACGACGTTTACGAAATCACCACTGAGATCACGCAGAAGGGTGCGGAGGTAAAGGCAAGGGAGTGGGTAGATCACCGCGACCGTCAAACGCGAAAGAAGCGTTGGGACGAAACCGAGGAGGATAACCTCTACACCGGCAAGGAGCTGGACCGCTCTGTAGTCAACACCAGTCAGATTCGTCAGGTTATCCAAGCGATGAAAACGGCGGTGGAGACACAAATCTTCCCCTCACGCGCCGAGACACCGAAGACCCTCATCTTCGCCAAAACCGATAGCCATGCCGACGACATCATCCAGATCGTTCGTGAGATCTACGGTCAGGGCAACGCCTTCTGCAAGAAAGTCACCTATCGCTCCGAGGAAGATGCCGACAGCATTCTCAGTAGTTTTCGCAACGACTACAACCCACGCGTTGCAGTAACCGTGGACATGATCGCTACCGGCACCGATGTTAAGCCCCTAGAAGTTTTGCTCTTCATGCGCGATGTGCGCAGCAAGGGATACTACGAGCAGATGAAGGGGCGTGGCGTTCGCAGCCTGGATGCTGACAGTCTCAAGCGCGTTAGCAACAGCGCCGAAGGGGCCAAGACACGCTTTGTACTGATCGATGCCGTAGGGGTTGAGAAATCCTGCAAAACGGAAAGCCGTCCGCTGGAAAAGAAACCTGGCATTGCGTTGATGAGCCTGCTGCAGGGCGTGGCGATGGGTAGCCGTGATGATGATACGGTGCTTTCTCTTGCGAACCGTCTCGTCCGCTTGAATAAGCAACTGAATGACAAGGCAAAAGCACGCATCGAGAGACATAGCGGCGGTATTTCAGTTGGCGAACTAGGTAAGGCTCTCATTACAGCCTTAGACCCCGACGCTATCGTTCAGACCGCTCTCGCAACAGCAGAGGCGAACGGCATCACACGCAGCGAAGAGACTCTCTTGTCTCAAGAGATCGAAGCGGCCCGGGCCAGCCGTGTGGCCGATGCCTGCGCTCCTTTCGACAAGCCTGAGTTGCGCGACGAGATCGAGGGCGCTCGACGGGAACGCGAACAGATCATCGACCATATTAATCTCGATCAAGTCACTTTTGCGGGTTTTTCAGAGCAGGCGGAAACGCAAGCCAGGGCGATGGTCCAGCGCTTCACCCAATACATCAGCCAACACAAAGACGAGATTGCTGCACTTGATTTCTTCTATCAACAGCCTTATCAACGTCGCGCATTGACCTTCGACATGATCGAAGAGTTGCATGAGCAATTGAACCGTTCACCGCTCATGCTCACGACCGAGCGGCTGTGGAGCGCTTATGCACGTATACATGAGAGCAAGGTAAAAGGTGCAACAAGTCGTCGTCAGCTCACTGACTTGATCAGCCTTTTGCGCTTCGCGCTGGGGCTGGATGGTGAGGGAGCAGAACTCAAGCCGTTCGCCGATGAGGTTGATCGACGCTTCCAGGCATGGATCTTCCGTCACAATGCACAACGCGGGACATCCTTCACCCCAGAGCAGACCGAATGGCTGCGATTGATGAAGGATCATATTGCGAGTTCTTGCTCGATATCGCGCGACGATTTTGACTACGCCGAACTTGCTGACAGAGGTGGCTTACAAAAGGCTTGGGGAATGTTTGGCGACGAATTAGACACTCTCATGAATGAGATGAATCAGGAGTTGGTGGCGTAATGGCTTTTACCATGACCGTCTCCGAGCTGATCGAGGCCGATACGTCGGGACTCTTGGCGAAACATTCAAGCTGGAAACGGGTTCCTCTCTCGAGCATTGCATCGATTGTCAATGGTGCTCCATTCGATTCGGCTCTCTTCAGTATGGTTGAAGGCCTGCCTCTCGTGCGCATCCGCGATGTCGTTGCCGGGGAAACTAGCACCTACTACACAGGACCTTACGATGCTATCTACGTTGTAGAGCGTGGCGATTTGCTTATCGGCATGGACGGTGATTTCAATTCGGGTTTCTGGGGCTCTGAGACAGCGTTACTAAACCAGCGGGTCTGCAAGGTCGCCCCGATTGAATCTTTCTACGATAAGAGGTTGCTCGCGTTTGCGTTGCCAGGATACTTATCAGCAATCAATGCCAATACACCGTCAGTGACTGTGAAGCACCTCTCCTCGAAGACTATTGGTGAGATCGATCTTCCATTACCGCCACGAGCTGAGCAAACTCGCATTGTTGCAAAGCTCGAAGAATTATTGTCCGACCTCGATGCAGGGGTGGCAGAGCTGAAGGCTGCGCAGAAGAAGCTGCAGCAATATCGCCAGTCTTTGCTCAAGGCCGCCATCGAAGGCAAACTGACCGCTTCTTGGCGCAAAGAGCAGCGCAAGCGCGGGTTCTCCACCGAGACCGGCGCTCAACTGCTCAAAGGTATACTCACCGAGCGCCGTGCTCGCTGGGAAGCCGACCAACTCGTCAAGTTCAAAAGACAAGGCAAAATACCCCCCAAGGATTGGCAAGAAAAATACCCCGAACCGGTGCCACCCGATACTGCTCAGCTGCCATCACTGCCGAAAGGCTGGATATGGGCGACAGTGGATCAATTGCTTTCAGATATTGAGACGGGAAAGAGTTTTAAATGCGAGGAACGTCCCCCGAGTGAACACGAAGTCGGTGTGGTAAAAGTCAGCGCTGTGAGCTGGGGTGAATATAACGAAGAAGAGAGCAAGACCTGCCTTGACGATTCGATGATTCGTCCAGAGTTGTTCGTTCAGGCCGGCGACTTTCTCTTCTCAAGAGCTAATACGATCGATCTGGTTGGAGCCTGCGTCATTGCAAAGCACGTGACGAAGCGCGTGATGCTCAGCGACAAAATCCTTCGCTTCATATTAGTGGATGATTTTCTGAAGACATGGTTTCAGACACTGCTTCGTAGTCAGCTGGGGAGAGCAGCTATCGAATCGCTGGCATCAGGAAATCAAGAATCAATGCGCAATATTGGTCAAGAGCGGCTTCGACAGATTCAGGTTCCGCTGCCCCCAAGGCGAGAAGTCGATAGTGCAACAGATTTGCTCGCGGCGAGTCTTAGCGCAGCTGATGAGCAAGCGCGGGCAATTGAGTTGTCATTGAATCGGTCTGCAGCACAGCGCCAAAATATTTTTCGATCTGCCTTAGCAGGCCATCTCGTACCACAAGACCCGAATGACGAACCAGCCAGTGAACTTCTGAAACGCATCCGCTCTGAACGGGCAGAGCATGCCACGCAGCCCATAGCTCGCAAGAGTAAGTTTTCAAAGGAGGTTATTGCCGTAGTGACCAAATTGATTGATGTACTGACCAAAGAGGGCGACTGGATCACAGCCCAGGAGGCTTTTCGTCGTTGTGGCGTAGCCGACGGTGCACTGACAGATCAGATTGAAGAACTCTATGCTGAATTGCGGCTTCTGGATAAGGCGGGCCGCCTGTCTGTCGAGACTGTGACAGATACCAAAGGCCGCAAGCTTTATGACAAGCTGAAACTAGTGGTGAGCTAAGCATGCGTCTGGACAAATTGACCATAGGCAGTCCAAAGGACAGCGCAACCCACCATTTCAAAAACCTTAAGGACGTCGAGATCGACTTTGACGAAAACCACTGGGTAACCGTGGTCATTGGGTGGAATGGCACTGGCAAATCGAATGTGCTTGAGGCGTTGGCGATTATCTTCCGCGACCTTATCGCAAAGAAGCGTATACCCTCATTTGCTTTTCGATTGGATTACCGTATGGGCTCTGGTGCGAACTTGCGCCATATCCATATCGAGGCTGATCCAGACAGAAAGAAGGATCCGTTTCAAATCTATGTCGCCGATGCCTGGCAGATCGAGCAACACAAACTAGCACAGAGCGTTTCAGGTGCCGTAGCTAAAACAGACAAGACTCCACCCGGTGAGCCGATTAGACTGACGACTTTTCTGAATGCGGATACCAAGTACTTGCCTAGATATGTATTTAGCTATTATTCAGGCGAAAGCCAGCGCATGCACGAAGTTTTCCGGCCTTACCTGGAGAGCTATGACAGCAAACTGCGCAACGGTGAAGATCCAGGGCTAAAGCGGCTTTTTTATGCAATGCCTGTACACAGCCAATTTGTGTTGCTCGCCTTCCTCATCCAGCAATCGAAGATTGTGCGTGATTTCCTTGACGAACACCTCGGGCTTGATTCAGATGAAGGTATAGAGTCAGTCCTTTTTGTGTTGCGTCAGCCTCCGTGGAAGTCCAAGGCTGCTGACGGCGATCCACGTTTTTGGAATGCGCGGGGAGTGGTGCGCGACTTCTTAAAGCGCCTTTACGACATTGCACTAGCGCCCATTGAAGTCAGCAGGCGCGTTTCTACGTCGATTTGGAACAAAGAGACGCTGCAATTCAAGTATCTGTACGTGAAAGATATCGACGCACTGCGGCGCCTTGTGGGTGAGCAGGCTCCTGCGCGCTTTTTCCGTGATCTCGAGAGCACCTATGTCTCTGAATTGATCGACGAAGTACGCATCAGGGTACGCCTGAAGAAAAACGATGGCAACGTCACCTTTCGCGAACTAAGCGAGGGAGAACAGCAGTTGCTCACTGTTCTGGGGCTTCTGCGTTTTACGGCAGAAGACGAAAGCCTCTTCTTATTGGATGAACCAGACACTCATCTGAACCCGCGCTGGAGTGTTGACTACATCTCCTATTTGAAGCAGTTCATCAATAACGGCACCAAGCAAGAAGAAACTAGCCATATCCTGCTCACGACACACAACCCACTGGCTTTAGCGGAGCTAGAGCTGGGGCAAGTACAGATCTTGCGGATGGCAAAGGATATAGACCATCGTAAGATCGTCGCTTGTTATCCAGAGATGGCGCCGAGAGGTATGGGGTATGCCGCAATCGTGACCAGCGACATGTTTGGGATTTCGTCGTCGCTCGATAAAGAAACTCAGCTGCTGTTGGAAAAGCAAAGAGGGTTTGCCGCTAAGGAAAAGCTCACAACGGACGAGTTACGTGAGCTAGACAGCCTCAACGCAGATCTCGACAGGCTAGGTTTTCGTTTCTTCCATCCGGATGACGAGTACTCTCGCTATCTTCGATTGCGCAATCAATTGCTTGTGAAGCAGTTCAAGACGGACCATCCCGAAAGTCTTGCGCAGCACGTAGTAAAGATGTCTCGTGTCGAACGAGAGGAACTGGCCAAACGCCTAATTGGAGAATTGATGGCGGAAAAACCCAACACGTCCAAGAGGGCTACGTCTTGAGGTACGTGAACCGTAGGAAGTTGGTTAAGCCCACAGGCTGGCTTACGCGTGCGCAAGCGGCTTCGCAGGCCGTGGCGGGCGGGGAGGATCCAAACGATCATAGCGCCGTGTGGCGCGATCTCAAGAATGGCCTTGCCAACTTGTTACACGACAAATGCTGGTATTGCGAAACTCCAGTCGAACGCTCAGACAATGCCGTCGATCATTTCCGCCCAAAGGGCAGAGTTGCCGATACCATAACTCCACATACGGGATATCGTTGGCTGGCATTTGACGAAAGTAATTTCCGTTATGCATGCACCTACTGCAATAGCAAGAGAAAAGATCTTGAGAATGGGACAGAGGGAGGGAAGGCAGATCTCTTTCCCTTACTAAACGAGCTGCAGCGTGTTTACGTGCCTGGTTCTGTCGCTGCGGAACAGCCGCTGCTCCTAGACCCTTGCGAACTGTCCGATTGGCGCTTGTTGGGCTGCCATCAAGAAAACGGCCAGCCATGCGCAGCAAGCACCGATACTATTGCGAAGCAAAGGGCAGAAACCTCCATCAAAATTTACCACCTCGACTACGAGCCTACCTGTAAGCGAAGACACACGGCCGCGGTCCAATTGATGGCAGACGTAGACGAGGCGAAACGCCTGTTTGCGCTAGTTGCCGACGATCCTGGGCGAATAGCAGAGTTTAAGACGGTAGCAGAGCGCTTGCGCCAGGCAATTGACCGCGAAACGCCATACAGTGGCGATATGCATTTTCTGCTTCGCGGACAGCGCAGCGATGAACACCCTTGGATACAAGAACTACTTGAGGTTTGATGTGACTACGAGCACTCTGATACAGAAAGTCTGGAACTTCTGCCACACGTTGCGCGATGACGGAGTGGGCTACGGCGACTACCTCGAACAGTTGACTTATTTACTGTTTTTGAAGATGGCGCACGAGTATGCACAGGAGCCCTACAACCGCAAATCGCGCATCCCGAAGGGGCACGACTGGGCCAGCCTTCGTAGCAAAACCGGGGAGCCGCTGGAATACCATTACCTGGCCATCTTGCACAAGCTGGGGCAAGAGTCAGGTATGTTAGGGGCGATCTTCTTTAAGGCCCAGAACAAGATTCAAGACCCTGCCAAACTCTCGCGTCTAGTACAGATGATCGACGAGCAAAACTGGGTCGGTATGGATGCCGACACTAAGGGCGATTTGTACGAAGGATTGCTGCAGAAGAACGCAGAAGACACCAAGAGCGGAGCGGGCCAATACTTCACCCCGCGACCCATTATTCAGGCTATGGTGGAGTGTCTGCGCCCTGTTCCAGGCAAGACTATTTCAGACCCCGCTTGCGGTACGGGGGGCTTCTTCCTGGGAGCCTACAACTGGCTGACCCGTCCTGGTGCCAAGTTAGATTCACGCCAAAAGAAGTTCCTCCGAGACCAGACCTTCCACGGCAACGAAATTGTTCCAAATACCCGTCGTTTGTGCTTGATGAACCTCTTCCTGCATAACATCGGTGAGCTGGATGGCGAACCCTCTATTGAACGCTCGGATGCGCTAATCGCTGAACCCAAGGCGAAAGTCAATTACGTACTTGCCAACCCACCGTTTGGCAAGAAAAGTAGCATGACCATCACGAACGAAGAGGGTGAGGAGGACCGTGACGCCCTCACCTACGAACGCCAAGACTTTTGGGAAACCACGTCCAACAAGCAGTTGAATTTCCTGCAGCACATCGTGAGCATGCTGAAGGTAGACGGCAAGGCTGCGGTGGTTCTTCCTGACAACGTGTTGTTCGAAGGCGGTGCGGGTGAAAAGATCCGTCGGAAGCTGCTGGAAACTTGCGATGTGCACACAATTTTGCGCTTGCCCACCGGCATCTTCTACGCACAAGGCGTGAAGGCAAACGTGGTGTTCTTCGACAATGCGCCCAAAGATGGCCGTGTGCACACCAAGGGCGTGTGGTTTTATGACATGCGTACCAATAAGCACTTCACTCTGAAGACGCGAACGCTCAAACTCGATGACTTGCAAGACTTCATCGCTTGCTACCGCCCAGAAAACCGACACGAGCGCAAAGAGTCTGAGCGTTTCAAGTTGTACCGGTACGACGAATTGATCAACCGGGACAAGGCGAGTTTGGATATCTTCTGGCTGAGGGATGACAGCCTAGATAATCTGGATGATCTCCCGTCTCCAGATGTACTACAGCAAGAGATCATCGACCATTTAGAAGCAGCGCTAGCGTCATTCCGGGATGTAGCAGTCGGTCTGTCTGCAAAGTAAGGGTCAATCTTTGCGCCGGTCCTGTGGTTGCCAGTCGATCCCAAAGCCAAGCTCGCCAAGCCCAGTCCTGTCGCCGAGACAGGGCTGGCTCACTATGGAGGGCACAAGCTATGGCACAGCGCTGCTGCGCAGCGGAAGAAGGATGACACGTCATCCCCAAATGGGTGCTGTGAAGCGCCGCCGAGGCATGGTCCGCTAACTTCTTTACCTGCAATGGATTACCTTTTCGTGTTCACGGACGTAAACACGCGGTTCTGTTGCCGTCTGCGCGTGCTATTTGCCCTATCAAGGGCGTAGTTATAGAAACTATGCTGACCGGAAACGCATCCAAGCGGACATCAGAGAAGTCTCGATAGGTGGTATTGTTCATGGCCTCCCCTGATACCAAACCGCAAGCTGCAGAACCACCCCCGTCCAATCCGATGGCAAGCGAAGCCTCCCGAACTAAATCCATTGCAACCAAGCTCACGGAAGCGGAGTTCGGCGAGATCGAAGCGGCGGCTTCCAAGGCCGGGAAAAAGGTATCCGAGTGGTTGCGCGACACCGCTCTCGCGTCTGTCCGCGCTCAACAGCAAGAACCGACCGACACGGTTCTTTTGGCGGAGATCATAGGGATGCGGGACCTTATGCTGAACCTGTTTGCCCAGGCATCCAAGGGACCATTGAGCACGGAAGATATGCGTAAGATGTCTGCTTATGCAGACTCCATTAAGGACCAAAAGGCCCGCGAATTCCTGTCCCGCAAGCGGTCGCAAACCACTGCCAAATAAGAGGAGAAAGCATCATGCAATGGCCGGTTCTTCGCAGGGCGTTTCCGTGGAGAACAGGACTGCTGATGTGCTCGATTCCGGCTCTGGCGTTGGCTGCATTTCTGGCGTGGTTCCGCTGGGAATTGCCGCCGCTTCAACGCTACTATTTGGTGACCTATTGGGACAGTTCTAAGCACGCTGAAAGTCCCGCGAATGTGACTCAAATTGAGTGGCTTTATAAGGCGGCTCTGGAACGGAAAAGCGAGATCGTCATTCCCCAAGATGTCGATTCAAATGGAGCCGGATTGTTTCCGATTAGACTGTCTTATTCGGCTCGCGGGCGAGGGTGGAATGAACTGGTAAAGGTGCCAGTCCAGAGATGGAAGTCATGCGAGTTGGAAAACTTCCTGCAAGAGGACTTCTACGGCAACCGAACGTTCGGAGAAGTGATCGCCGAACCGCTCTCCTTCATCTGCGTTATCCCGTTCCTTGCCCTCTATGTCGCAGTCATGATCAGACAGGAATTGGCGGGTGAATGGAGACGGCTTTATGAAGAGCTTTATGGCGTCGAGTTCGCCTCCAATTGGAGTGCTCTTTGGTGGGAATTTCGAGAGCAGACTCAAGAGTGGAGACATCGTCTCTTTGCCAAGGCTAAAGCGAGTCTTTCAGCACCTCAATCAGAGCCCAAAGAACAACCCATTAAGGCTGCTAATCAGAGACCATCTCACGCTGAACGTGAAATGCCTTCGAGAGTTGAAAAGCAGGTTGTTCAAGTAGCCTCTCCTGTAAAGCCAAAGCGCCATATGATCTTTCCGGGATCAACAGCTAGTCGCAACGGCGATGCACCCCCTAGACCATGGGATAAATCGCAGTGGATCGACTAGCTTTGCGGACCCTCAAAGCACTCCATCACGACCGTCCATATCCTCTGACATTCAAACTTCAAAGAGACCTTTATTGACCTGTTTGTGTCTATGCATTCGTGCGCGCCTTAGTCTACTAGGAAGAGGTCATATTGGGTTAGTTATTGGCGATGGATTAGGCGTGCAATAGATGTTTCATTCAATATCCATGCGGGTATTCGCAACTATCGCATAGAAGATATTTCTTGAAATTAGGCTCTACATTTCCACATTTAGAGTTACGCTATGCAGCAAGCAGTTGCGAGATTCTGCAGTTCACGTATTGAGGCATCTACGCATGTTGACGCTTTCCAAAGCGCTGTCGGCCAACCAAGCCCGGACATACCATGCGCGAGAGTTCACGTCAGAGAAGCAGAACTACTGGAGCCGTGATCGTCAGGGGCACAGTGAATGGCAGGGAGAGCTTGCGCGTGAATGGGGTCCGCATGGCTCCGTGGCCGATGAGCAATTCGCGCGGCTAAGCGAAGGGCAGCATCCAGAGAGCACTGCGCAACTCGTCAGGCATCAGCCTGCAAAGACCTACGAGAACGAATACGGCAAGCAGATCACGAGCGCAGAACATCGCGCAGGTTGGGATGCAACGTTCTCTGCGCCGAAGTCCGTATCGGTGACGGCTCTTGTTGGTGGTGATGACCGTGTGCGTGATGCACATCGTGAAAGCGTTCGCGTTGCGCTGCATGAATTGGAACATTACACGCAGGCTCGCATCGGCAATGTTCGTGTGCCTGAGACAACTGGCAAGTTTGTCGCAGCAACTTTCGAGCATGACACTGCGCGGCCTGTTGACGGATATGCAGCTCCCCAGCTTCATACCCATGCTGTGATCTTCAACATCACAGAGCGCGAGAATGGCCAGACCCGCGCGTTGCAGGAGCGCAGTCTCTTTCAGTCACAGCACTATGCGACAAGTGTGTATCGCTCAGAGCTTGCCATGCGGCTACAAGGACTTGGTTACGAGATCGAGCGTGGTCAACATGGGCAGCCAGAAATCAAGGGGTACTCACAGGAGTATCTGGAAGCATCGAGCCCACGGCGCGCACAGATCAAAGAACATCTTCAAGAGATAGGCCGCGACGGTGCAGGAGCCGCGCAAGTTGCAGCCCATCGAACAAGAGACAGCAAGGACATTCTTTCGCGTGAAGAGGTGCTGGAACGGCATCGTGAGCTTGCGGGGAAGTTTGGCAATCAGCCCGATCATGTCGTAGCCCAGGTGCAGGAGCGCGAGCACAAGGTCGAGCAGCAGCCCGAGAAAGCAGTACAGCAGTCGATGACGTACTCGCGGAATCACGTATTCGAGCGGTCGGCCGTGCAGGATGAGCGCAGCATCTTGCAGGCTGCAATGGATCGCAGCATGGGCCAAGCGACGTACAGCCAAGTTCGGCAAGAGTTCGAGCAACGTGTACAACATGACGAGTTCCGTTTGGTAGAGCGCTCAGACGGAAGAGCAGCACCGCAGTACACGACAGCCGAGATGGTGCGGTTGGAGCGGGAGATCGTCGGCCTTGTGCGGAAGGGCAATGAGAGCCGATACGAGAGCTCCATGTTGGTGTCGCCAGTTCTGCGAATCCGCATTGAGGACGCGCATCCAGAGTTGAGCAAGTCTCAACTTGCCGCGGTAGATGACATTTTCCTGACCCGCGAAAAGATTGTTGGGCTCGATGGCGTAGCAGGGGCGGGTAAGACGACCACGCTGTCAGTCATTCGTGAAGGTGTCGAAGCGCAGGGCTACCGTGTCGAAGGATTCGCACCAACAAGCCGAGCCGCGCAGAAGCTCGCAGAGACCGGCATGATGACATCGACGCTTCAGCATCATTTAGCCAAAGGCGAACAACTCAATACAGGAGGGAAGCGCCTTTACGTGCTGGATGAGTCCTCTCTTGCGTCCACACGGCAGATGCACGAGTTCCTTTCACGTCTTCATCAGAGTGATCGTGTGTTGCTGGTTGGTGATGTGCGTCAGCATGAAGGTGTAGAGGCTGGTCGTCCTTTCGCGCAGCTTCAGGAAGCCGGGATGCACACGGTAAAGCTGGATGAGATTCTGCGACAGCGTGATCCAGAGTTGAAAGAGGCGGTTGAGATGTTGGCGCGCGGTAATGTCGCAGCAGCAATCGAAAGCCTCGACATCCAGGGCCGAGTGCATGAAGTGATCGGGCATGATGCGCGAATATCCTCGATAGCACGTGAGTATGCAGCTTCGCCGGAAAACACGCTTGTCGTGTCGCCTGATAATCGCTCCCGTGTTGAGATCAATACCGCGATTCATCGGGAGCTACAGAAGCAAGACATCGTTGACAAGCGGGAACATGCGATGCAGGTGCTTGTCCCACGGCAAGAGTTGACCGGCGCGGATCGCAGTTGGGCACAGCGGTATCAGCCCAACGACGTACTGCATTATTCGCGGACATCGAAGGAAACCGGCATCGGCAAAGGAGAGTATGCGCGTGTTCTCGCGGTGAACGGCCAGGAGAATTTGCTTACGGTTCTGCGCGGCAACGGGGAGCAGACAACCTACGATCCACGACGCCAGATGGGCATATCCGTGTATCGAGCTGAAGAGAAGTCGTTTTCCATTGGTGATCGTATTCAGTTCACGGCACCCAATCAAGAACTGAAGATTGCTAATCGTGAGCTTGCCAGCATTGAGAACATCGGCGCGAATGGTTCAATGCACTTGAAACTTGATAGCGGACGCAATGTTGAAGTCGGGGTGCATGGCTTCCCGCATATCGACCACGGTTACGCTGTCACCAGCCATTCGAGCCAGGGACAGACAGCAGACCGTGTGTTGATTCATGCGGACACTGAGTTTGGGGCCAAAGACTTGCTGAATCACCGCATGGCTTATGTATCCGTCTCTCGGGGACAATGGGACGCGCAAATTTTCACCAATGACCGCGACAAGCTGGTGCAGGCCTTGAGCCACGATGTTTCGCACAAGAGCGCACTCCAGCCGGAGCTGGCGATCTCTGGAATGGTCCCGAAGATCGGTCCAGCCTCAGAGCATGTGGTAGAGCGGAGTATGGGATACGGATTGGGTTTGTAGGAAAACGAGTTCTTCATCAAAGGAGCAGACAATGCAGGCAATCGACACCGCATACAAGAAGCCACCAGCACGAGCCACAATTCCAGCCGAGGAGAAGCTGCTTGTCAGTCGAGGTGAAGCGGCCCAGCTGCTCTCCATCAGTCAACGTGGGCTTGATTATCTGATAGCGAATCGAAAATTGCCGACCAGAAGAATTGGCGGAAGGGTTCTGATTCCTGTGGCCGACTTGCGGAAGTATGTGCGTGGCGACCATCCCGAACGGATCGTTGGGTGAGTAGGCAAACGGACCGAAACATCGCCTGCTCAAAATATTTGAGGTATTGTGTGCCGGGCATCCATCATGCTTTAAAGGGCTGGAAGCATGCTACTGGCCTGCAGAACTCCGACCCTGGACATATTTCAGAAAGTCCTATATATTGGTCCATATAAGGCCTTAAGGCTTTATGTATGGAGCCTTATATGAGATCGAACGTCTCAGATGTTCTCCCCCCCGCTGTCAAGCGGTCGTTGACCAAGTTCGGTAGCGATCTTGCGACCGCGCGGCGTAAACGGGGACTTACAGTCCTTACCGTAGCTGAGCGAATGGGTGTCTCCAAAAACACTTACCTCCGCGCTGAAAAGGGAGACCCCGGAGTCGGTCTCGGCGTTTATGCGATGGCGCTCTTCGTCCTAGGCTTTGGCGATCCGTTGAGAAGCCTTATTGATGTGAGCCGCGACGATGTCGGCCTTCTTCTGGATGAAGAACGTCTGCCCAAGCGTGTGCGCATGAAGAAAGCGCGGGTACCAAGGCCATGAAGCGCACCATTGACGTAGTGCTGGGAGATGGTATGCAGATCGGTACTTTGCGTTACGACCTGCAAGGACGCCGCGAAAACGCTGCTTTCGAGTACGCAGCAGGCTGGCTTGGCGACCGCGCGCGTTTCGCTCTCGGCCCGACGCTTCCCCTCCAGGCGGGACCACAGTTTCATCGCAAATCCAAAGAGGGCTCTCTATTCCATGCCGCGATTGCGGATACCGAGCCCGACGGGTGGGCAAAGCGTGTCATCATGCGCGATCACGTCAAACGTAGACAGGAACTGCGACGTGAAGGAAAGAAAGACGAGGCACAGCCGCTCAATGCCCTTGATTATTTGCTGGCTGTGGATGATATCAGCCGCGTCGGCGCGCTTCGTTTTCGCGACGAAGACAATGTGTTCCAGCGCGCGCACGGAGAAGGACGCCGGAAGGCTCCGCCACTCATCGAGCTTGGGCATTTGCTTAGCGCGTCGCGCGCCCTTGAGGCCAACAGAGAGACAGCGGCAGACCTGGCGTATTTGCGTGGGCGTGGCACGTCACTTGGCGGAATGCGCCCGAAATGCACGGTCGTTGACGAAGATGGCGCACTTTCCATTGGAAAATTCCCGAGCATCACGGACGAGCGTGCCGTAACTAAGGGCGAAGTGCTCGCTCTCACCCTTGCCAAGCAGGCCGGGATCAATGCGGCCGCTGCGCGCATCGTAGAGAGCGAAAAGTTGCCCGTGGCGCTGATCCGCCGTTTCGACCGGCGAGGCCGCGGAGATCGAATTATGTATATCTCCGCGGCGACAATGTTAGGTGTTGAGGTGACGGAAGCGGATAACCATACGTACACAGAGATCGTGGACGCAATTCGCGTACATGGGGCTGAAGTACAAACCGATATTGAAGAGCTGTGGCGGCGTATCGCCTTCTCGATTCTGATTACGAATGTTGACGACCATCTGCACAATCACGGCTTCCTGCATGAAGACCGGGAGTTCTGGCGGTTGTCGCCTGCCTTCGACATTAACCCGTCGCCCGAGCGCGTCCGCGAATTGAAGACATGGATCTCCGAGGATGCAGGCCCCGAGATGACCATAGACGCCCTTATGTCCGTGATCGCTTATTTTCGAATCAAGCCCGCAAGAGCCAAAGAAATATTGAGTGAAGTCGCTCGCGCCGTGGACAACTGGCACGGGGAAGGACGCGGCCTTGGCATGAGTGACGAAGAGCTTGAGCCCTTTGCAGACGCCTTCGAACATTCCGAACGGGCCGCCGCAAAGAAAGCGATCTGACTACATATCTAACGGCGTATTAAGAACAGCCATCAAAACAGCCACCAAAGATCGAAATCGGAGTTTTACTCCGACGTGGTTTGGGATCATTTTGCACTCGGTTGAGGGCGAATTTCAGTGGCTGTTTTGATGGCTGTTCGTTTCCAACTTCCCTGCTTTTGGCTGCGTCACATTGCAACCTAAAGCACGCCTGTATCTATATGTAAACAAAATGCTTGATGCGATTTCTTGCGTCGTGATGCAACACCCTGCAAGAAGCCTAAAATCAGACTCAAAATCCGCCGAGACAACCTCTCGTGGGGGTTCGCCCCCCCTCCCGGCACCAATATATCTACATTATTTTCAACGCTCATGCGGTATTAAGGCATTCGTATTTCAGACGCAGTAGTGTTCCGGCCTGAAAAATTGAACGAAGGCAAATTGTTCCTCAGGCAAACGAAGACAAAACATCCTGTGTGGGTTCCGTTGCCGGAACACGTCGTAAAAGCGGTCGAAGATTGTGACGAGGGAAAGCCCTATCCGTTCTATCGGGAAATTGGAACGCCAAAGAGCGCGGTCACAGAATGGCAACAAAGACTCCGACTCGTGTACGACATGGCAGGAATACCCGACGGCCACTCACATAGGCTCCGGGATACATTCGCCGTTACTCTACTTTCAAAAGGTGTCCCGCTACACACCGTTTCGATTCTGCTCGGCCATAAATCAATAAAGGTCACGGAAAAGCACTACGCCCCGTGGGTCAAAGCCACTCAAGATCATCTCGAAACTGCGGTCATGGGAACGTGGGGTTAGGTTCTCACCTAGATGATGTATGCTCATCGCGTCCCCACTTTTCCAATCGACGGAGTTATGAGATGCGGCTGCGGAAGTTCTCGATACGCAATTTCAAAGCTATACAGAATCTAGAGCTTGAATGGGATGATCTACTCATCCTCATTGAAGATTGCTCTTCCGCTGGGCACCCGTCAAAAGGTTTTGGGCGCACCGTTCCGGTCATCCATTGCTGGATACATGAAGCATAGCGCTGCCCTGGAAAAGCACAAGAGGCGTAAACTGTGGCCAACTTTTTAAAGGGGAGATTTGATGAAACGAAGAATATTGGTGTGTTTAGTTCTGTTCCTGCTGGGATTGATGCCGCTCTTTAACAGCTTAAGCAACCCGCGCACCCAAGCGCTTCACGGGGCTGACAGACTTCAGCTCATTGCCGTAGGCATATGTTTCGGAGTGGGGTTTGGTGTACTGGTGGGCGGGCGAAAGTTCAAGGGCGAATAGGGCGGGGGAAAGTGATTCAGTAATTATGGTGGGAATGCGTTGCTCATCACCTGATATGCGGACGTGTTTATGTAGTTGGCGACGATGGCATTCGATTCCATCGTCAAGCGTCGTCCTACAAGCGGAGTTACGGAATCGGGAGTGACCTGATCTAAATATTGGCTTACCTGGTCACGCAATCCACGGTCTGGACCAGTGTTCGGAACACCGCTCAATGAAGTGATCGTTCCATTCAATACCTGGTCTGCATACGATTTGACGGTGGGATTATCCACCTTATAAGAATCCTCTGTCGTGAGCCAGAACATGCGGTGGTTCATTGTGCGGTTTAATTCCTTGAGTAAATTCTTCATTCGTTCCTCCGTCCTCTGGACAACAATGACCCGAAACTGCCGGAAGTCAGTCCATTCCTTCTGGCACTTATCAGTGCCGTAATACTCGTGGTACTTCTGAAGCTTTCTGATGATCGAAGGCTCGCCGTTCACATAATGTCCGATCTTTGCCCCCTCGAGTTCCAAGAAATAATAAAGGGTGCTTTTGTCTTCGGGCTTTCGCGGGGTCGGCCAAAGCAAACATCGCGTCGGGTGAGATGGTGTGCTTCAAATCAGACTGTTGCCAGTAGAGTTTTAAACCATTCTTCACCGCGAACTTCTTGAGTGCGATATGGAAGAAAGAAATTTCAAGTTCATGGTCATCCTTCTGGCGCCGGACCTCGAAGCGGGAAACATTCTTGCCAAGCAACTTACTTTCCTGGCAATGCTGACAGTGCAGGGTTGGTGCTCGGTACAAGAGTTTCGATCATCCTTACCAGTTGTGCCGATAGCGTGCGGTCGCGGTTTGCGAGCTGTGGCGTGGCCATGCTAACCGCTCACGCACGCCGAGATACGCCACTGTAACTTCTGCCAGATGACGCAAGGATAAGTGCTGCCTAGAATGCACCCAGTGTGCAGAAGACGAAAGAAAAAGCAGGAGCGTGAATTCACGAGTCTCCCTTTCGGGAGGATGCGAAAGGATATGTGATCACGAAGGAATCCGGCGTTCAGGCAATTTGCGGAATTCGATTCGAACGATGCTCCGTAGAAAGGGCGCTGAATCAATCGAAGGGATTAGCAGCTGTTCCAAAGGAATGTGAAGAGGCCGCCATGAATGCGAGAGCAGGAACACTAGGTGCAACAACACAACGCCTGATGGCAATGATCTGCGTCATTCTTCTTGTGCCAGGCGACTGCTTGTCACAGGCCAGCTCCGCTCAGTCTCAGCAGGCGGCTGCGCCACAACAACAGACTGCGAAGATCCCGCCGGACCAACTTGATTCTCTTGTTGCGCCGATTGCTCTCTATCCCGACCCGATGCTCGCGCAGACTCTCGCCGCATCCACGTATCCTCTCGAACTCATCCAACTCAAGCAGTGGCTAGCAAACAACCCTGGGCTCAAAGACAAAGCGCTCGCGGACGCCGTAGCCAAGCAGCCCTGGGACCCGAGCATTCAGGCACTAGCCGCCTTGCCCGACGTAGTCAAGCGTCTTGCAGACGATATTCAGTGGACGACTGATCTAGGTAACGCATTTCTTGCGCAGCAGAACGACGTCATGGATGCCGTACAACGAATGCGCAAAAAAGCTGAAGGCACCGGCAACCTGAAATCCACGGAACAACAAAAGGTAGAGACAAAGGTCATCGAAAACAAGAGCACGATCATCATTGAACAGGCAAATCCTCAGGTCATTTACGTGCCATCCTACGATCCAGTTGTGGTATACGGGCCGCCAGTCTACCCCTATCCGCCGATTTACTATCCCCCTGCGGGATACTATGCAGCAGGGATTGCGATCTCTTTTGGCATTGGTGTCATGATGGGCGCATTTTGGGGCGGCGGTTGGGGCTGGGGCTGCGGCTGGGGCGGCAACAATAACATCACCATTAACAACAACAACAATTTCAACCGCAACACCAACATTGGCGGCGGCAACCGACCTTCGCAATTACCCAGTCGCGCCGGCGGCGTTGGTGGCGTTGGTGGCGTTGGTGGCGTTGGGGGTGTTGGGGGCGCCGGTGGTGTTGGCGGCGCCGGTGGTGTTGGCGGTGCCGGCCGTCCCGGTGGCGTCGGCGGGGCAGGTGGTGTTGGCGGTGTTGGTGGTGTTGGGGGCGCAGGCAACCGGCCGTCGCAAATGCCTGCCGGCGGTAATAGCTGGCAGCACAACCCAGAACACCGTGGAGGGGCCCCCTATCGCGATCGGGCTACAGCGGACCGGTTTGGCGGCGCGGCTCGCGGAGATTCACTCGCCAACCGTCAGGCAGGAGCCAGGCAGCAGATTGGCAGACAGGGCGGAAATCTGGCCAGTGGCCGGGCCGGAGGTGCTGGAGTCAGTAATCGTGCCAGCGGTTCAGGTGCAGGTAATCGCGCAGGCGGTGCAGGCGCGAGCAACCGGGCATCAGGACCTGGTGGCGGTGCGGACCGAGTGGGAAGCCGGGATCTCTCGCGCGGCGGGAGTGGCGGGCGTGATGCCTTTGGAGGAGGTGCCGGCGGGTACAACGGAGCGAGCGCACGCGCAAATAGCAGCCGCGGGGCCTCCAGCATGGGAGGCAGCCGCGGTGGAGGCAGCCGTGGTAGTGGTGGACGCGGCGGTGGTTCGCGACGGTAAGAAGGACACGGAATAGAAACTGGAGGAGCACTGAGATGAAATCGACATCCGGAAATTCTTTCCGATCAAGCAGGATGGTATGCGCCGTGGCATGGGTCTGTTTGTCGGCACCCGTATTTCTTGCTGCGCAGCAAGCCAAAGAAACAAAGGTTCAGGCTGCGGATCCTGCTGGTGTTGAAGGCGCCAGGGGCTTTGACACTCCGCAGCAGGCAGCCGATGCTCTTGTCGACGCTGCAGGCAAGTTCGACGAAGCCGGACTCATGCAGATATTTGTTCCAAACGGCGATGACATTGTATTTACCGGAGAAGTCGCACACGACCGGCAGCTCGCTCTTGATTTTGCTGCCAAGGCCAAGGAGAAGAAAAGCATCGCCGTAGATCCGAGAGGCGGGAATCGCACCTTCCTTCTCGTGGGCGATGAAGACTGGCCTTTCCCGGTACCCCTTGTGAAGAGAGGTGGCAAATGGTACTTCGACAGTAAAGCGGGTCGGCAGGAACTCTTATACCGTCGCATCGGTGCCAATGAACTGGACGCCATTCAAATCTGTCACGGTTACGTAGAAGCCCAGCAGGACTATGCCTTCCGGAAACGCGAGGGTTACGAAGTAAACCAGTACGCCCAGCGAATCATCAGCACGCCTGCCAAACAGGACGGCTTGGCGTGGCAAAACGCTGATGGTACCTGGAGCGGTCCAATCGGTGAAAAGATTGCCGTGGCAATCCAACAAGGCTACTCCAGTCAAGTGGAGCCGTACCACGGTTATTTCTTCAAGATCTTGACGGGGCAAGGATCCGCCGCGCCATTGGGCGAGATGGACTATGTGGTGGAAGGAGTGATGATCGGAGGCTTTGCGCTAGTGGCAGTGCCCGCCGAGTATGGCGTGACCGGAGTGAAAACCTTCATGGTTAGCAACGATGGGGTTGTCTATCAAAAAGATTTCGGCATCGCAAGCCTCGACAATTTCGCTAAAATGAAGCGCTTCAATCCAGATAGCTCTTGGAGTCCGATCATGGATGAGAACAATTAGTTAATCGCAGAATCGACCGCCGAAAAAAGACATAAGGAACGCGTATGGACGACTATGCACTTGTGCTGAATGCAGGGGTCGTCAAGCCTGAAGTTCTGCGCCTTGCAGCGGCCGACGAGAAAGAGTTGCAAACCGCAGCGGACTCAAATCCGCCGAGGCAACCCCTCGTGGGGGTTCGCCCCCCTCCTGGCACCATACTAGATGCCACTGATATATAGGCTTAATTCACACTGCTATTTTTAGCGATTAGAGCCGTCGTACCGTTAACGTGACCATTTCGTGATCAGACAGGGTTTTCGCTCTCGCTCTGCTGTAGTTTTACCATCGCCTCTGCGCTGTTGACAGGGGAGTCTGGTAGTTCTGCCCGTGGACAATCAGGTGGTTTCCCCTTAGTATCCGTGCTGCGGGCTCCAAACCCTGGGTTTCTCCCCGGAAAACGTTCAGGCCTTACATGGTTGGGCGGAAGCATTAAGCTGCACACAAGAGCGGCCTTTCACTCGCCGATGAAGACATGAGTCCCTTTGTAAACATTCCCCCAGACCTAACTCAAGCATGCGAGGCGATGAACTCCTTCTGGAAAACCGCAGGTCCAGTCAGATCCTGACGCCTGGAGCCCCTAAAGGAGGAGCATGAAACGAATAAGCTGCTTTGTGTCTACCGCCATGGCCCTGAGCTGGGCTGCAGTTCTAAACGCTCAACAGAGCTTTGTGCAGGCGTCGGTTTCGTCCGTAGTAAGCTGCGTCTCCAAGGGCAAAGAGCGACAACAATGCTCAGCCGACACTCGCGCTGGCATCGTGATGTTGCGACCAACGGGGGAGGCCGCCTGCCTCCTCGGCAGAAACTGGGGCTACGACGATCAAGGGGTTTGGGTTTCGGAGGGCTGTGGAGGCGACTTCGCTACGGGAAGCAGTTCCCGCGTCGCTGCATCACCATCACAATCCCCCCCCGCTGCGACCCTGGCTGAGTCTGAGGACGAAAAAACACAGATGGAGACCACCACAACAGAGATGAACCCAACGCAGGTCTACCACGGTGCCTTCCAGCCATATGGAAGTCTTCGCACCATCATCTCGATTCCAGCCAACGGGCAAGCTCAAGTACAGGACGACGCTACCCGCGTCGGCATTAATTTCACAACCTTTGGACCAATTAAAGTATTTGCCGGCACGGAATGGGGGGTGAATCTCGTTCAGAGCGAAACCTCTCTCAACGCCGGCGCAACCACGTCGTCTGGCTTCGGCGAGGTGGAGAAGTCAACGCAACCGGTCTTCGGCGCACGCCTTGGTTTTCTTGGTGTCGATCTTGGCAAATATGGGCGTCTTTCGTATGGCAAGCAGCTCTCCACTCACTACAACATAGCGAGCTATACGACGGATCGCTTCAACGTCTTCGGCGGCCAGTCTACTGCTACTTATGTCGCCGGGACTGACGGCGGTCAATCCGGTACTGCCCGTGCCGATCAGACGATTCTCTACCATCTCACCTTCGCCAGAATCTTCGACTTCGGAGCGCAGGGGCAGTTGCGCACCACTGATGCCCCACAGGCTTTCAACGGCTTCGGCTTCTCTTTCCAGGCGAAGGTGCTTCCGAGCCTGCAGATCGGCGGCTCTTACAACAAGACCTATTTCGACCATTTCCTTACGACGACGGCACTCCACGGAGGCACGGATTACTGGGCCCTTGGAGCCAAAGGCACCTGGCGCAACCTTGAATGGGGCGCAGACTGGGTCCGGCAGACCCGAGGCGACTTGGCGTTCATCCCCGACCCAGCAGGTGGACCTGACCAAATAGCTGTCGGATTTTCCGCGAACGGAGTCGAGGTTTACTCCAGGTTGAACATCAAAAAGTTCTCCGCCGTGCTTGGCTTTGAGGACTACATCCCCTTCGACCTGAGTCCCCAAATCAATCCCAACTTCAAGACTCGATACGCAATCCTCGGCGCCGAATGGCACATCTCGCCGTCCGGCTATGCATTTATTGAATCAAGGGTGGGAGATACTACCGACGCCCTGGGAAATGGAGGTTACAACGCAGCAGCACTAGGCTTCCGCTACGACTTCAGCTGGAAGACGTTGCATATTCAGTAGACTCCACAATTCGCCCGAGTTCTGTTTGTCGTCCTGTTTCGAGGAGGATCGTTCGCTCTGCCCGGGATCGTTTATGCCATTGCCTCGCCGTTTGGAGTTGCGAGTGCGATCGGCGAAATCGTCTTCATGTCGGGCATTCGTTATGGATAAATCTCGACGTACTTCCGCCGCCGTGCCGTTCTCATGGCTAAGCCGTGGACAACTCAGTGGCAGGGCCCTGCACACGTCGTGCGCAACAACTAGCAATTCTGCCAGTAGAAAAAACGTCGTGCGTTCTGTTGCATTGAACGGGAACGATTACAGGTAAATCTGATGTTGTGACGTGCCCTGCAATCTACTGCTCAAAGAGAAAGATGAGGAGAACGTCCATGAAATTCAGAATAATCGCTTCAAGCCTAGCACTGATCCTGCTTGCCACCAACCTAGCAGTTGCCGGCGATTCACCCGACAAGAAGCGGGACAAGGTTCGCAAGATGTCTGCTGAAACTCTACAGGATCTGTACAAGCTACAACCCGCATCTCGGGGGGCGGTCCAAAAATCTGCCGGATATGCCGTTTTCGACAACATGGGGACGAACCTTCTGCTGTTGAGCACGGCGCGTGGCTCAGGTGTGGCCGTCGCCGCCAGTTCCAAGCAGGAAACCTTCATGAAGATGGCTTCGGTAGGCGCCGGCCTGGGCGTGGGAGTAAAGGACTATCGGGTAATCTTCGTGTTCGAAAACAATAAGGCGTTTTCCAATTTCCTCAATTCCGGCTGGTCGGGTTCAGCGCAAACGGATGCGGCGGCCAAGGCAGGCGATAAAGGCGGCGCTTTCTCGGGGGCGGAAGAACTTGGCCCGGGCATCTGGGTCTATCAAATTACCAAGAACGGTCTCGCTCTCCAGATAACCCTGCAGGGTACCAAGTACTACAAGGATGACGACCTCAACAAGAAATGATAGATGACAACGTGCGAAGCCACAGAATTGTGTAGTGCAGGTGTTCGCGGAAGACGGCGGAGTTCGGGGCGCTGAACTTCAGGTTCACCTGCGTCGGCATCTTGCCGATGAGAAAGCCGAGATAGAGCTGCGCGTAGAACAACTTCAATTAACTCGAAATCAGATGGAAAACATGCTGATGTATTAACCTCGCCTCTACGTTGATGATTATGATCGGGTGGCCTCGCGACTCGAAATAACACCTTCTGTGACCGCTACAATTAGGCACCTCTACGTAGCACCGTTCGCAAATGAGGTGAAACTCGAGATGGGTCCTCTAGCAGATCTAAAAATTCGAACCAAGATATTCGTAGCCTTGCTCCCGCTGGCCTTTATGGTGATCGTGGCAGCGTTGTACGCGTCGATCGAGATGAACAGGATCGGGACGCGTTATAACGATCTGATCAGCAACGACGTAAAGACGCTCCACAACTTGACGATCGCACGCGTGCTCAGCAATCGATTCGCACAACTCCTTTACCAAGAGATTGCGGAAACCGATGTTGACAGAATGCGAGTGGTCGAGGCAGATCTTGACAGAACATCTGTGGAGTTTCACGCCGAAGTCGCTTTGGCTGGTGCGGAAACCCCCAATGCAGTGCAGAAAATCAACGCGGCCACGGCCCTCTTCGATCAAGGTGTCGCGGACGCCGCTCCTATCCGGGCTGCAACCTTGAGCGGCAACAATGACAAGGCAATGAAGCTGGTGCGCGAAACCTTTGATCCGCAGTTTCGCAAGGGCCGGCAAGCGTTAGCTGACTTGGCTGACGAAGTACACGCGACGGTCGACCAACGATCAGATGAACTTACCAGCAGAACTCGTCGGACAATTCTGATCACGTGGATCGTGATCATCCTTGGACTAGCTGCATCTTTTACAATCGCCCTCACGATCGTGCAAGTTGAAGTTGTCAACGTTGTGTTGTCATTCCGAAGCCGCATTCTGGATGTGGCGGAGGGACGACTGGACCGTCCTATAGCCAATCTCGATCGACCTAATGAAATTGGAGAGATGAGTCGGGCGTTGCAGACCCTGCAGATTGCTGCACGAGAGAGGGAGACGCAGGGCTGGGTGAAAGCCGAGATCGCTACTACAACTGAGCGACTGCAGTCGACAGAAGATTTCCAAGCGTTCGGCACCGTTCTTCTGTCGCAACTCTCAGAGACTTTAGATCTGCTGTACGGTGCGTTCTACCTGGCTAACGACAGTCACACACAATTCGCTCGGGTCGGGGTGTTCGCAATGGATGTCTCGGTGAAACCGCGAGAGTTCGCGCTGGGAGAAGGTCTGGTGGGGCAAGCGGCCACAGAGCGGCGCACTCTTCGGATTGCCTCCGAATCGAACAAACTTCTTAGCGTAAGCACCGGCGCTGGTGCGGTGACTCCTGCTTGCGTGCTTTTTGTCCCGGTAGTGAATCTGGATGATGTGCTTGCGGTCATTGAACTTGCACCTTCGGCCCCGGTGTCGGAGCCGCAGCAGGCGCTGTTGGATGCGCTGTTACCAACTGTTGCCCTCAATACCAAAATTCTCGCCAGCAAACTTGTCACCAGGACTCTGCTGGAACATACACAGGTACAGGCCGCGGACCTCGCAGTAGCCAAAGAAGCGGCCGAGGCGGCCACTAAAGCTAAATCTGATTTTCTGGCGAACATGAGTCACGAGATCCGCACACCGATGAACGCCATTATCGGAATGACACACCTCGCTTTGAAGACCGATCTCTCTGCTAAGCAGTCAGACTATCTGACAAAAGTGAAGTTCGCCGCGCACTCGTTGCTTGGGATCATTAATGACATCCTGGACTTCTCCAAGATCGAAGCCGGCAAACTCGATATTGAAAAGATAGACTTCCTGCTGGAAGATGTGCTTGACAATCTATCGACGATCGTTAGTCAAAAGGCACAGGACAAGAGCCTCGAGTTCCTAATTGCAGCGCAGCATGATATTCCACCCAATCTGATCGGTGACCCACTGCGCCTCGGACAGGTCCTGATCAATCTGGTGAACAACGCGATCAAGTTTACGGAGCATGGTGAGGTGCTGGTGACGGTCGCGCTGGAGGAGCAGTCGGCGACGCGAGTAAGGTTGAAGTTCTCCGTTCGTGACAGCGGCATCGGGATGACACCAGAACAGAGCTCCAGGCTGTTCCAGGCTTTCGCGCAAGCGGATACTTCTACGACGCGAAAGTATGGCGGCACCGGGCTCGGACTCTCGATCTCCAAACGGCTGGTTGAAATGATGGAAGGCTCCATCTGGGCTGAAAGCGAGCCTGGTGCAGGAAGCACCTTCTACTTCACTACCTGGGTTGGAATTGGATCACAAGACAAACGCAAGCAATTGATTGTTGATCTGGCAGGCATCCGGGTGTTGGTCGTGGATGACAATGCGCAGGCGCGCGAGATCCTTACCGAAGCCCTCCGCGTATTCGCTCTCCGCGCCGACTCGGTTTCGTCAGGTGAGGACGCGGTGCGCGAAATTGCGGCTGCAGATTCTACGGACCCTTATCGCCTGGTGCTAATGGATTGGCACATGCCGGGTCTGGACGGACTGCAGGCAAGCCGTATCATCAAGCGTCATGAACGTCTGCAGCATATTCCTAAAATCGTGATGGTCACGGCCTTCGGGCGGGAAGAGATCAGGACGCAGGCCGAGGAGATTGGCGTCGAAAGCTATCTGTTAAAGCCTGTGAACCAGTCGCTGCTCTATGACACTCTGGTAGACCTGTTCGGAGTCGCGGGCGCAGACGACAACCGTTCTCGTACAAAGAAGGAAGACTCTACCGTGCATGATGCCACGGGAATCCGTGTGCTGCTCGTGGAAGACAACGAGATGAACCAGCAGGTTGCGACCGAGCTTCTGGAAAGCGCCGGGGCGATCGTGACCGTGGCTAACCACGGTGGTGAAGCTGTGAAGATCCTGACTGCTGGAGACCAATCGCCCGAGTTCGATGTCGTGTTCATGGACCTGCAGATGCCCGAAATGGATGGGTTCACGGCAACGAGGCTGCTCCGAAGTGATCCGCGTCTGCGGAAGTTTCCCATCATTGCGATGACGGCACACGCTCTCGTGGAGGAGCGCCAGCGCTGCCTTGATGCCGGCATGAACGATCACGTGTCAAAACCGATTGATCCAGATAATCTGTTCGCGACGTTGCTGCGATGGACGAAGCCGAGGCCCAAACAGGCACTCGATTCTCAAGCACCCGTCGCCAGCGCAAAAGCGTCCGACGAAATAGCACTGCCAGAGATCGCAGGTGTCAAAGTCGCGGATGGTCTGAACCGCGTCGCCGGAAACAGACGGCTGTACCGCGACCTTCTGGGGCAGTTCGCCGCCAAACAATCCAACGCAGCCGCAGAAATCTCAATTGCACTCGAAAAGGGCGACTTCAAACTGGCGGAACGCGTTGCCCATACTGTGAAAGGCGTCGCCGGCAATCTTGGCATCACGGAGATCCAGTTGGTAGCGCAGAAGCTCGAGAAGGCGATCCGTGATGGTGAAGGAAATTTCTCGGAACTGCTTGCTGAGTTCGCGGGTACGATGGGCACTCAGGTCCAGGCAATCGAAAAGGCGCTCCGCGATTCAGCACCTCCTCGGCCAGAGGAGACAGAGACTTTGCCCTTCGATAGCAAGGCCGCAGCCGACGCGATTACCCGGCTCAAAACATTACTCGAGGCGAGTGATGGCGATGCCGAAGAATCATTTCGCAGTCTGCAGGACGCAGTGGCGGGTGTCGTCGAGAAGCCATACCTGGATGATCTAAACGCTTCGATCAACGACTTTGATTTTGATGCGGCGCTGGTGAAGCTGGATAGAATCGCTGAGCGTTGCGCAAGAAATGGGGACGACAAATGAGTCAGGTTGATGAGAAGAAGACGGTGCTGCTGGTGGATGATGCTCCTGCCAACATTCAAATCGTCAATTCAATCTTGAAAGATATCTACAAAATCCGCATTGCAACCAGTGGGGCAAAAGCATTGGAGCTGGTGAAAGTTTCACCTCCACCCGACCTTATTTTGCTGGACATCATGATGCCGGAGATGGACGGATACGAAGTATGCACGCGTCTGAAATTGGACCCGGACACAAGGGACATACCAGTAATATTTCTTACCGGACAAACGGAGGTCGAGGACGAGACAAATGGCTTTGATGTTGGTGCGGTGGACTACATCCATAAGCCCTTTTCTCCCGCGGTTGTAAAAGCTCGCGTGCAAACTCACCTCGTGTTGCGGGGGATCCGCGAACAACTCGCACAGCAGCTGCTTACGATCCAAAAAGAATTGGAGACTGCACGGCAGATCCAATTGTCGATTCTTCCAGCTTCAGTTCCAAAAATCGAAGGGCTGGACATTGCTGCGCGCTATATTCCTATGACCTCTGTTGCAGGCGATTTTTACGACTTCATCGTAGTAGATGAGAAACACATCGGCATTCTTGTAGCCGATGTGTCGGGACATGGAATGCCTGCGGCACTTATCGCTTCTATGTTGAAGATTGCGCTATCTTCGCAGGTGGCGCACGCGACCAACCCAGCAAAGGTGTTACTGGGCCTTAATCAGGCACTGTGCGGAAAATTCCAGCACCACTTCGTCACGGCTGCCTACTCGTTCATCGACCTCGAGAATCTGACACTGACTTACGCCGGCGCCGGTCACCCGCCACTGATTTTGTGGGGTGGCCCCGAAGGCGTGCGTAGTGTTGAGGAGAATGGCTTGTTCCTCGGAAAATTCTCGTTTGCTACTTATACTTCGGTGGAATTGCCGATTAAGGCTGGCGATCGAATTTTGCTCTATACCGATGGTATTCCGGAAACGACGAATCCCGCGGGAGTCGAATTTGGCACGGACGCTTTCATGGCGTTTTTGGATACCGAGAAGAGTACCTCGGCGGATCATTTCATCGATCTACTTCTCGAGGAGTTGTCCCGCTGGTCCGCCCGAAGGGCGACCGAAGATCTCGATGACGATATAACGATTGTGGCAATTCGCGTGACGAGCGATTAAAACAAGTGCCACGATGGCTGTTAGGTTCAGCCATCACAATCGCGTAGGCCTGCCATGTATCGGCAATTTTGCGCGACAGCGTCACTTTGCTAATGAGTGCTGCCGGAAGGACCTAGGCAGGAGTGGGTTTAGCCGGGTCGGCAGGTAAGAATACGCTGCTGACGAATTGTTCATCGCGCAGGACAGCCCTCACCGCAGACAAGAGGTCGCATGCCGCGCGTGATTTCACAACAAAG